>Ga0209181_10003121_pt1 | contig 26038 bp, 27 predicted proteins | sample MAT05_FD_187208 | JGI IMG/M metagenome (GOLD analysis project Ga0209181, IMG submission 187208) | Freshwater microbial communities from Lake Fryxell liftoff mats and glacier meltwater in Antarctica - MAT-05 (SPAdes) (version 2) | ecosystem: Environmental > Aquatic > Freshwater > Ice > Liftoff...
TCGTAACTTAATTTATTCTTACGCAGTACGTCGTATTCCTCGTGTCCGCAGCCCATCTTCCTTTTATTACTCTTCCCACTCTGCCAGCTCGTGGCGCGCGGCTGGATTTGCCTGCCTTCACGGGATCGTCCGATGCACTGGCATTAGCGCAATTAGCCAGCACACAATCAGGCCGCATGTTGGCGGTGATTACGGCGAATCCGCTGGATGCTCAGCGGTTGCAAGAAGAAATCGCTTGGTTTGCGCCGACATTGCGTGTGCATTTACTGCCAGACTGGGAAACGCTGCCTTACGACTCGCTTTCGCCACACCACGATTTAATCTCTGAACGCCTCGCCACTCTGTACGAGATTACGCGCGGGAACTGCGACATTGCGCTGATTCCCGCCACCACCGCCTTGCATCGTTTGCCGCCGCAGGAATATCTCGCGGCGCACACTTTTTTCCTCAAGCAAGGCGCACAGCTCGATGTGGATGGCCTGCGCAATCAGCTCACTCTTGCCGGGTATCAACACGTCACCCAGGTTATTTCCCCCGGCGAGTACAGCGTGCGCGGCGGCCTGATCGACCTTTTCCCGACAGGCTCTGTCTTACCTTACCGCATCGATCTCTTCGACGAAGAAATCGAGACTATTCGCACTTTCGATGTCGATACTCAGCGTACCGTGTATCCCGTGCCAGAGATTCGCCTGCTTCCAGCGCGCGAGTTTCCGCTTGACGACGGAGGACGCGCGCGCTTCCGAGGTGCATTCCGCGAGAGCTTTGAAGGTGACCCTTCGCGCTCGCAGATTTACAAAGACGTGTCTAACGGCATTGCCTCTGCCGGTATCGAGTATTACCTTCCGCTGTTTTTTGAAAACACCGCGCTAATTTTTGATTACCTGCCCGAGACAGCGGTGCTCTGCCTGCATCACGATGTGCCTGCCGCCATTCGTGATTTTTGGGTGGATACGCAATCACGATTCAAGTTGCTCGGTGGAGATCGCTCGCGCCCCGTGTTGCCACCGTCAGCGATGTTTCTCAGTGACGAACAATTCTTTATTGCAGCGAATTCATTTTCTCGACTGGTCTTTCCGGCAACCAATCCTAATTCTGATTCCATTTCCAGCGAAACTTCATCGACTGTTTCATTGCCGGATATCTCCGTTGAACGCCGTGCGGATGACCCGCTCCATAAACTCAAAGCTTTCGCGTCCAGTTTCGCGGGGCGCATTTTGTTACTCGCTGAAGCACCAGGTCGACGCGAAACCATTTTGGAGTACCTGACCGAGTACGGCTTGCAGCCTGCCTCGCAGGCCGATTTTTCCGCATTCCAAACATCAAACGACTCACTCAGCTTGATGGTCGCGCCACTCTCCAATGGCTTCATGCTGCGTGATGCGCATATAGGCTCAATTGCTTTTATAACTGAAAACGAGTTGTACGCCGCTACGGCTCGGCCACGCGGGCAACGCAAGGATGGTCGTAAAGCGAGTGTAGAAGGATGGTTGCGCGATCTCACCGAACTCAAAATTGGCGACCCTGTGGTGCACGAAAGCCACGGCATTGGCCGCTATCTTGGGTTGGTGCACATGGATTTGGGTGAGGGCGAAACCGAGTTTCTCGATCTGGAATATGCCGGGGGCGACAAACTTTTTGTTCCTGTTTCACATCTGCACCTTATCTCACGCTATAGCGGCGCTGACCCTGATCTCGTTCAACTACACAAGCTGGGGTCGGATCGTTGGGACAAAGCCAAACGTAAAGCCGCCAAGCAAGTGCGCGACACTGCCGCCGAATTGCTTTCGCTCTACGCCCAGCGCGCCGCACGCACCGGCCACTCGTTTGCCTTCAAAACGCACGATATGGAGGCCTTTGCCGATGGCTTTGGCTTTGAAGAAACCCCAGATCAAGCCGCCGCGATTGAAGCGGTTATAACGGATATGAAATCCGGCAAGCCGATGGATCGCTTAGTGTGCGGCGATGTCGGCTTTGGCAAAACGGAAGTCGCGCTCCGTGCAGCCTTCGCCGCTGTTATGGATGGCAAGCAGGTCGCTATTCTTGCGCCGACTACATTGTTGGCCGAACAACACTTCAATACATTCAGCGACCGTTTCGCCCACGTGAGCAACGAATGGCCCGCGAAAATTGCCGAACTCTCGCGCTTCCGCAGCGCGAAAGAACAGACGCAAGCACTCCAAGATATTGCCGACGGAAAAATCGACATTGCTATCGGCACGCACCGCCTGCTGCAAAAAGATGTGAAGTTCGCGCGTTTGGGGTTGGTCATCATTGATGAAGAGCATCGCTTTGGTGTGCGTCAGAAAGAAGTACTCAAAGCCATGCGGGCAGAAGTGGATGTTCTCACGCTCACCGCCACGCCGATTCCGCGCACGCTAGGCATGTCGCTGGAAGGCTTGCGCGATTTCTCGGTCATCGCCACCGCTCCGCAAAAACGGCTCGCTATTAAGACGTTTGTTTCCAATTATTCAGATGGAATCGTGCGCGAAGCCGTGCTGCGAGAATTCAAGCGCGGCGGTCAAGTGTATTTCCTGCACAATGAAGTCGACACTATAGAAAACGTCCGAGAACGGCTTGCACGGCTGCTCCCAGAGGCACGCATCGTAGTCGGTCACGGTCAGTTGCCGGAGCGTGAGCTAGAACGTGTGATGCGCGAATTCACACAGCAACGTCACAACCTGCTGTTGTGTACAACGATTATTGAAACCGGTATCGACAACCCCCACGCCAACACTATCGTGATTAGTCGTGCGGATAAATTCGGATTAGCGCAGCTCCATCAACTGCGTGGTCGCGTGGGTCGCTCGCACCACCAAGCCTATGCGTATCTGCTCACCGACGCGAATGCTAAGCCCAGTCCTCAAGCCACACGCCGCCTTGATGCGATTCAAGCGATGGAAGAACTCGGCTCCGGTTTCTTTCTCGCGATGCATGACTTAGAAATTCGCGGCGCAGGGGAAGTGTTGGGCGACGAACAAAGTGGTGACATGCAGGAGATTGGCTTCAATCTCTACACCACCATGCTCAATGCCGCCGTGAAATCGCTGAAGGAAGGCAAAGAGCCGGATCTGTCGCAGCCGCTGGGTATCACCTCAGAAATTAATCTCCACTCACCGGCACTGTTGCCGAGCGACTATTGCAGCGACGTGCACGAACGGCTCACCCTTTATAAGCGCTTGGCTAACTGCGACACCAGCGAGGAATTACAGTTATTGCAGGAAGAGTTGATTGACCGTTTTGGCGATCTGCCTGAGCAAGCTCAAGCGCTGGTCGAGACACACAAACTGCGCATACTCGCCAAGCCGCTGGGCATTATGAAAATCGACGCGACAGATAGCACGGTCAAACTCCAGTTCGTGCCTAACCCGCCAATTGACCCCATGCGTATCATTGCGCTGGTGCAAAAAAATCGCAGCTATAAACTAGCCGGACCAGATCGCTTAGCAGTGCAGTGTGAGACGAGCGACCTTCGGGAACGGGTCACTGCGATCCGTGAGATCATCGCTCAACTGCAAGAGCCCAAAGTAAATCAAAACGCTAATTCAATCCCCAAACAATCTAACGGAAAAGCAGTGAAACGATGAGCCAGCAACCCTTAGAAAATCTAAACGTCACCGCCTTCGATCTCATGCCTTCTCCCGAGGAGATTCACGCACGCGTACCCCTCAGCGAAAAGGCGTCTAACACAGTGTATGAAGGGCGCGAAACCCTCAAACGAATTCTCGATCACAAAGACCCTCGCGTTTTTGTCGTCGTTGGCCCCTGCTCTATTCACGACCCCATTGCCGGTTATGACTACGCCCAGCGCCTGAAAAAACTCGCCGATGAAGTCAGCGAGACAATGCTGCTTGTGATGCGCGTGTATTTTGAGAAGCCACGTACTTCCACTGGCTGGAAGGGTTACGTGAACGACCCGCGTATGGATGATTCTTTCCACATCGAAGAAGGCATGGAAAAAGCGCGTCGCTTCCTCATTCAGATTGCGGAACTCGGATTACCTGCCGCTACCGAGGCACTTGACCCGATCGCGCCACAGTACCTCGGTGATCTTATTTCGTGGACGGCCATCGGCGCACGCACCTCCGAATCACAAACCCATCGAGAAATGGCGTCGGGGCTTTCAACGCCAGTCGGCTTCAAGAACGGCACAGATGGCGGCGTCGACATCGCCATCAACGCCATAAAATCCGCCGCCAGCCCGCACAGTTTCCTCGGCATCAACATGCAAGGCCGCTCCGCTATTGTTCGCACTCAAGGCAACCCGTATGGCCACGTTGTATTGCGTGGTGGAAGTCGTGGCCCGAATTTTGATGCAACCAGTATTGCCACCATCGACGCCACGCTAACCAAAGCCAAGGTGACGCAAAATGTTGTCGTCGATTGCTCGCATGGCAATTCGCTGAAAGACCACAACAAGCAAAGCATTGTGATGGCGGATTGCATAGAGCAAATCTGCGCGGGCAATCACCGCATTGTCGGACTTATGTTGGAGAGCAATATCGAAGCGGGTAATCAAGCTATTCCGTCAGACCTCTCAACACTGAAATACGGTTGCTCGGTCACCGATGCTTGCATCGACTGGCCGACGACAGAATCGTTGATTCGTAAAGCACATGCGGATTTAAAGAATGGTTTGCACAAAAGCAATTGATCGAATCGATTGAAACTAATAAACATACACACACCTTCAACAACCCCCGTCATTCCCGCGCCCCGCAGGAAGTACCCTTGGGGTGCGAAGGCGGGAATCCAGAGGTTTTAATTAACGCCGTGCTCAACGACGCTGGATTCCCGCCTACGCGGGAATGACGGGCTCAGCAAGAGGTAGCGAACAATAAGTAAGCAATATTTGTAAATCGTAAAAAAACCAACACCTAAAACTCCACTATTCCACTATGAATCTCATCCGTCCTTTTAAAGGCCTTCGCCCCGCGCCTAATCAAGCCGCCGCCATCGCCGCCCCACCTTACGACGTCCTCACCACCGACGAAGCCCGTGTAAAAGCTGCGGGAAAACCGTGGAGTTTTCTACATATATCCAAAGCTGAAATTGACCTTCCCGTAGAAACAGATCCCTTCTCGCCCGAGGTCTATGCCAAGTCACGAGCCAACCTAGATGCCATGCTGGCCGAAGGTGTGCTGCGCCGTGACGACACACCGTGCTACTACGTCTATCGGCTCATCATGGACAACCACGTGCAAACCGGCTTAGTCGCCGCTGCCTCCATCGCCGATTACGACAGCAACCGCATCCGCAAACATGAATTCACTCGACCCGATAAAGAAGATGATCGTGTGAAGCAAATTGAAGCGCTCAACGCCCAAACCGGCCCTGTCCTGCTTGCCCATCCCACTGCACCCGAAGTCGATGCCATCTTGGCGCAGGTCAGCAATAACACGCCGGATTCAGAAGTCACCGCCGACGACGGCATTCGTCATAGCATTTGGGTGATAAATGATGCGGACACGATTGAGAAACTCACTGCCGCCTTCAACGCCATGCCCGCGCTTTACATTGCAGATGGTCACCATCGCTCTGCCGCCGCGTCGCGCGTTGCTGCAGCACGCCGCGCAGCCAATCCCAACCACACGGGCGAAGAAAGCTACAACTATTTCCTAACGGTTATTTTCCCCGCGCACCAAATGCGCATACTCGATTACAACCGCGTAGTGAAAGACCTCAACGGCTTCAAACCTACCGTTTTTCTTGCCCAAATCTGGCCGAATTTTTCCGTTGAAGTCAGTGAGAAACCCGTTAAACCTGTGCATCCTGGCGAATTTGGCCTCTATATCGCCGGCCAATGGAATCGCATCGCTATCCGTCCCGAACTCATTCCCAAAGACGATCCCGTCGCACGACTTGATGTCAGTCTGCTCTCCAATTTTCTGCTCGGGCCAACACTCGGCATTAAAGATTTACGCCGCGACAAACGCATCGATTTCGTCGGTGGAATTCGTGGTCTAAAAGAACTGGAAAGCCGCGTAAACAGTGGCGAAATGGCCGTAGCCTTTGCGCTACACCCAACGAGTATGGAAGACCTAATGGCCGTAGCCGATGCTGGGGAAGTCATGCCACCCAAATCGACTTGGTTTGAACCTAAGTTGGCGGATGGCTTGGTGTCGCATGTTTTGGATTAGTTGTCAGACAAGAAACCTCTTAGAAAATCTCTCCATCTGTTACATTCACGCCCTAATTTTTGTTTCACAAGGATAATCATGGACTCCAAATTATTTGTTGCTTATGCGTTGTCACTCTTTGCCTTGAGTGTTTCAGCGGAAGATCGTTTATTCCCTACTTCCATCTTGAATAAAGGTGAGGTAGATATAGAGCTTTCAGTTACGCATAGCACTATTGACACCAAAATATCCTCAAACGGTAATACAGGAACATATTCGTACCGTGCTACACGAGAAAGTGCCGCTATTCGATATGGTATTGGCGGATACTGGCATGTCGGTGCATCCTTGCCTTACCTATCGGATTATTCTGCCAAATTTGATTACAACAATCCACCCGCACATTACGAAAACAACCGTTTAGAAGGAAGCCAGAATCCTAATCTCTGGGTGAAGTATGGTTTTATTAACGACAAAGCCAAACCACTTTCCTTATCGGGAGAGATATTGGTCAGTCCAAACACAACCGGAAAAACATCCAGTGCCTACGTGGGGGTAGTGTCGGCAGGCTGGAAAAGCGATGAGTCACTCAAGTTTTATGCCATTTACAGCGGTGTCGTAAGAAACGATTCCAATAGCGCAGATTCAAATGGAATTGCAATTGGCGCTTACAAATCCATCAACAGTAGCGTCACTTTAATTCCACATGCTAGCTATACCCGCTACCAATCAACGGATAGTTTTTCGTCGGACTCCAATCACAGTCTTGGATTGTCTGCTCATATCCAAGTAGCCAACAACACCTACTTAAATCCCGACATTACCTTTTTCCGGAACTCGTCGGCACATACAAACGCCGGCACGCTTTACTATGACTCATCGGATACCGGGAAATCTATTGGTATCTCTATTTATCATTTGTTTTAATTAAAAAGGGCAACAAAAAAACTGCGCCACTAAGCCAGATGAAAGCTACTAAAAAAACATATCTTTTTGACAAATAACAACTTTCCGTATAAAAACTAAAAAATGGAAAATATACGGAAAACTGTTGGTTTTATCGATATTGGGGCAGACGCCCGACGGCAATATATCGACGCACAATCCGTGTTTTCCGCTTGGGAAGCCGCGACCATCCGGGCTTCGGAAGTTCGCGGCGGAATGTACTGGAAAACCCAAGGTAAATCGGATTACCTTATCCGCACTTCTCCCGAAAATACGCAGAAGAGTCTCGGCGTCAGATCAGCTGAGACCGAAGCTATCTACCAAAAATTCATCGCGAGAAAAACGCAGCTTGAAACTCAGGTTACCCAGCTTGCAGAAGAACTGATTCGCCACCAGCGGATGAACCGCGCACTTTTTGTTGGACGTGCACCGCAGATCGTGGTTGATATTCTTAATGCTTTATCAAAGGCCGGTTTGACGGAACACTTTACCGTAGTAGGAACCCATGCTCTGTACGCTTATGAGGCCGCGGCTGGCGTTCGCTTTGGGAGCGCCGATGCATTGGCAACACAAGATGTGGATTTGCTTTGGGATACTCGCAAGCGAGTCAGTTTTTCTACGCATATGAAAATACTTGGATCTTCAATGGTAGGAATATTGAAGAAGGTTGACCCCTCATTTGAAATACGAGGCGATCAACGCTACACCGCCGTTAACAACAAAGGGTTCGAAGTCGACATCATCCGGCGCGAAGCATCGGAGGGCGATCCTCACCCACTCCGCATGACCGATGACGAAGATGATTTTTTGGTCGTTCAAGCAAAGCGCGCGGGGGCACTTCTCAGCAGCGCACGATTTTCCAGCGTCATCGTCTCTCCGTCTGGCTATATGGCGCGGATGGAAACGGTATCGCCTCTAGCATTCATTCAATTTAAGCGATGGATGTCAGCACAACATGATCGTGATCCGATGAAAATTTCACGAGACAAGTTGCAGGCAAATCTGGTTGAACAGCTGACTGAAGAATATCTACCTCATTTAGCAAAATGAATAGAAGCCCTACCAAATGCAAAAACTAACTCCAATAATCAATCTATCAGTGCAAATCCACCGCGTGAGCTTTTAAATCATCAAGCTCAACAACACTCAGCGTCGCTTCGTTGGTGGAATTCAGCACCACTTTCGGTGCTTTACCTGCCTGAAATGCTTCTAACCAGCGCGCGGCGCACAAGCACCAACGCTGGCCAGGTTTTACGCCGGGGAAGTCATATTCGGGCATGGGGGTGGATAGGTCATTGCCACGACTTTTTGAGTAGGCTAGAAATTCTTCGGTCGCAATAATACAAACGGTGTGCAGGCCACGATCTTCAGGCGAGGTATCGCAACAGCCCGTGCGGAAGAAGCCGGTTACGGGCTTCTCGCTACAGATGCCGATTGGGCCGCCGAGTACGTTGCGTTGTAGTCCACCTTCGTCACGATTCATTTGTTACCTCAGCGTTCATTGTTCCCACACGATTCATGATGCGTTCCACTTGTTACGTTGCTGCTTTAAGTTGCTGGCTTTAAGTTGCTTCGTCTATCCAAGCCATTTGTATAGCTTCGAGTATCTTTTCGCCGCAATGTTTTGGATCGTCGTCGAAACCGGGGATTTCCATGACCAACTTCATCAATTGCACGAAGCTGACTTTTAGTGGATCAATGTCTTCATGACGTTCTGTGAGTTCTATTGCGATGGCGATGGTGTCTGTCCACTTCATTTTTTGTGTCCTTCACTGACCATGTTGATGGTGTAACGCGGTATTTCGATTATGAGAGGGGTATCGGTCATGCGCGCTTGGCACGAGAGGCGCGAGTTGGGTTCGAGGCCCCACGCTTTGTCGAGCATGTCTTCTTCTTTTTCTTCGGCTTCTGCCAAACTTTCTAGGCCTTTGCGGATGACGATATGACAGGTCGTACACGCGCAAGATTTCTCGCAAGCGTGCTCGATGTTTATGCCGTTTTTCAACAAGCCATCGCAAATGGTGACGCCCGGTGCAACGTCAATTTCTATGCCTTGCGGGCATAGTTCGGTGTGGGGGAGTACGGTGATTTTTGTCATACTTTAAACTCGATTATTTTGTGTCCGGTGAGTGCGCGTTTTATGCCTTGATCCATACGACGCGCGGCAAATTCTTGTGTGGCCTTATTGAGAGCATCAACCGCCGCTTTGATAGCGCGATGATCCATGCAGGTGAGAACTGATTTTAATTGGGTGACGTGCTTATCTATTTCCACCTTCTCTTCAGCGTTGAGTAATTGACCATCTTCTTCTACAGCCACTTCTAACGCTTCGATCATGCGCTGCGCTTCTACTTGTTGCTCACGCAGGCTGCGCGCTTTCATATCCTCAGTGGCATAGCTCATCGAATCACTTAACATACCGGCGATTTCGTCGTCCGACAATCCATACGATGGCTTAACGGTGATGGAGGCTTCGACGTTCGATGTCATCTCACGCGCAGCAACGGAAAGTAATCCATCCGCATCGACTTGGAAGGTAACGCGAATACGCGCTGCGCCAGCTACCATTGGCGGAATGCCACGCAGTTCAAAGCGCGCGAGGGAGCGACAATCGGCCACCAATTCGCGCTCACCTTGCACCACATGGAAACTCATGGCGGTTTGGCCGTCCTTGTAAGTGGTGAAGTCTTGAGCTTTGGCGATGGGGATGGTCGCGTTACGTGGAATCACTTTTTCAGTCAAGCCACCCATCGTCTCCAGACCTAGAGAAAGGGGGATCACGTCGAGCAGCAACCATTCTTCGTTCGAAGCACGATTACCTGCCAGCACATTGGCTTGCATGGCCGCGCCTAGGGCGACGACTTTGTCTGGATCAAGATTCGTTAAAGGTGCTTGTTTGAACAGCTCACCCACGGCATGCTGAATTTGCGGCATGCGCGTAGCACCACCCACCATCACAACCCCTTTGATATCAGCAACCGTTAGGCCTGCATCACGTAATGCCTTCTTACTTGGCTTGATAGTTTTTTCCACCAGCGTTTTGGTGATCTCAGCAAAAGCTTCAATGCTCAGCGTGAGATCAATTTGTTCATTTGTGGCCAGCACTGCGTGGATAGGCACAGCGTTATGCGTGGTGAGCATTTCTTTGGCTTCGCGCGCTTTGAGCAACAAGCGGCGCGTATCCTCAATACTAGGCGGGCTGACTTTTGCGTTATCGAGTATCCAACAATAAACTCGCTGGTCGAAGTCATCGCCGCCCAACGCAGCGTCGCCATTGGTGGCGAGCACTTCAAACACGCCACGCGAGAGTTTAAGGATGGAAATATCGAACGTGCCACCGCCTAAATCGTAGATGGCATAAATGCCTTCAGAGGCGTTATCGAGACCGTAAGCAATAGCTGCGGCGGTCGGCTCATTCAGCAAACGCAGTACGTTCAGGCCAGCCAGCATTGCAGCATCTTTAGTGGCTTGGCGCTGAGCATCATCAAAATAAGCTGGCACGGTAATCACTGCGCCGACCAATTCATCGCCCAGACTGGCTTCCGCACGCAAGCGTAGGACGTTCAAAATCTCAGCCGAAATTTCCACAGGGCTTTTCACGCCAGCTAAAGTACGAATACGCACCATGCCTTCAGCGTCGAGAAAATCGTAGGGCATCGATTCGATATGCGCGACATCTTTAAGGCCACGCCCCATAAAGCGCTTGGCAGAAACGATGGTATTTTTCGGATCAAGCGCTTGGGTGCTTTGCGCTGAGTGCCCTACGTCAATGTGACCATCGACTTTGTAGCGAACAATAGAGGGCAAAAGCGCACGGCCCTGCTCGTCACTCAACACAACCGCAATGCCGTTACGCACGGTGGCAACGAGGGAGTTGGTCGTGCCAAGATCAATACCAACAGCCAGCTTGTGCTGGTGTGGCGCGGGGGACATGCCCGGTTCAGAGAGTTGCAAAAGTGCCATTAGGAATCCAGCGCATCGAGTGAATCAAGTGCTTCGTTAACTTCTTCTTCCAGCTTTTCTAAAAACATCAATCGCCGCACAGCATCTGCAGCGGCAGGGTAATTTTTTGTCTCATCAATGTCCCGCGCAACATTGGCGTAAATATCAGCCGACTGATGACGCAAACGCAAAAGTAATTTTTCTAGTTCGTTATGATCGCCCTCAGCGCGGGCTTCTGCCGCACCTTCACGCCATTCCATTTGCTCTATGAGAAAATCCATCGGCATGGCAGTGTTGCTTTCGTGTGCGGTATCTACGCCTTCCAGCTTGAGTAGATACACCGCACGTTGCAGCGGATTTTTTAGCGTTCTATAGGCTTCATTCGCCAAAGTTGACCACTGCATCGACAAACGACGCTCGGCTTCGGAAAGATGCGCGAAGCGATCAGGATGCACTTGGGCCTGCAAGTCGTGATACGCCTTATCCAGAAGCGCGCTGTCTAGCTTGTAAACTCGCGCTTGGCCAAGCAAAGAAAAAAAATCTTGATTAAAGTTTTGAGTGAAATCGAAGCTCATTAAGACTGGCTGCTAATTGAAACAAAATGATTATCTAAATACTGCTGCTGTTAATCCAACTCCGCTCGAAGTTGAAGCAAGTCCCGGCGGGATATAACGTCTCATAACAGTGCAACGCAACTGGATCCCCGCCTTCGCGGGGAAGACGGAATTGATGCCGAGTTTTAATTGCAACCGTAGTACTCACCACACGAAACTACAACTCCTTAGTTCGTGCACTCAACGCAATTTAAATACTACCAACGCGATCAACTAAAAACACTAACGTCATTCCCGCGCCCCGTAGAAAGTACCCTTGGGGTGCGTAGGCGGGAATCCAGAGGTGTTAACTTTAAACGTTAAAACTCTCTCCGCAACCGCAAGCGTCTTTCACGTTTGGGTTATTGAACTTGAAGCCTTCGTTCAAACCTTCTTTAGTGAAATCCAGCTCGGTGCCTTCAAGATACGGCAAGCTCTTTGGGTCGATCAGCAATTTAACGCCGAAGTATTCAAAGACAATATCTTCGGGCATCTCTGTGTCTGCGAACTCCAGTTTGTAAGACATGCCAGAGCAACCCGACGTCTTCACGCCAAGACGCACACCCACGCCTTTACCGCGCTTAGCGATAAAGTTGCTTACGTGTTGCGCCGCTTTTTCAGTCAATGTGACAGCCATGATGTACCTCTAACTTAAGCTCATTTGCTTTCTGTTTAAACCTAAACCTTAGCTCTCTTGCTTTGTGTTTAACCTTAAACAGCAGCCTCATGTTTAAGCTTGTAATCTGCCACTGCGGCTTTAATCGCATCTTCAGCCAGAATCGAACAGTGAATTTTCACTGGTGGCAAAGCCAACTCCTCGGCGATTTGCGTGTTCTTAATATCAAGTGCTTGATCCAAGGTTTTACCTTTTACCCACTCAGTAACGAGCGAGCTAGAAGCAATCGCCGAACCGCAGCCGTAGGTCTTGAACTTGGCATCTTCGATGATGCCGTCCTTACCGACTTTGATTTGTAGCTTCATTACGTCGCCGCATGCAGGGGCGCCAACCATGCCCGTGCCAACATCGCCGTCTTCTTTACCAAACGCACCAACGTTGCGTGGATTTTCGTAGTGATCTAAAACTTTTTCGCTATATGCCATGTTCGCTGCTCCTTAGTTTTTCTCTTCAGTACTGATTAATGTTCTGCCCATTGCACCGTATTCAAGTCCACACCATCCTGAAACATTTCCCATAGCGGTGAAAGTTCGCGCAGTTTGTCGATTTTGCGACGCAACAGATCAGCGGTGTAATCCACTTCTTCTTCCGTGGTGAAACGACCAATCGTGAAACGAATTGAGCTATGCGCCAGTTCATCAGGACGGCCCAATGCACGCAATACATAAGAAGGCTCCAGACTCGCCGATGTACATGCAGAGCCAGAAGAAACCGCAACATCCTTAATCGCCATGATGAGCGATTCGCCCTCAACAAACGCAAAGCTGACGTTGAGATTGTGGGGAACACGATGTTCCATATCGCCATTAAGCACGACTTCATCCATGCTGGAGAAGCCCGCCCAGAGCCGATCTCGGAGCACTCTAACGCGCTCGTTTTCTACGCCCATTTCTTCACGCGCAATGCGGAATGCTTCGCCCATGCCAACAATCTGGTGGGTTGCCAGAGTGCCAGAACGCATGCCACGCTCGTGACCGCCACCATGCATTTGCGCTTCTAAACGGATGCGTGGTTTGCGTTGCACATACAGCGCGCCAATGCCTTTTGGGCCATAGGTTTTGTGTGCGGAGAAAGACATGAGATCCACTTTCAGCTTTGAAAGATCAATCTCGACTTTGCCGGTTGCTTGCGCTGCATCGACATGAAAAATGATGCCTTTCTCGCGGCAGATTTCTCCAATCTCAGCGATCGGCTGAATAACACCAATCTCGTTATTCACAAACATGATCGACACTAAAACAGTGTCAGGACGAATTGCTGCTTTAAACTTTTCAAGGTCAAGAAGACCGTTTTCTTGTGGATCCAGATAAGTCACTTCAAAGCCCACGCGTTCTAATTCACGCATGGTGTCGAGCACGGCTTTATGCTCGGTCTTCATGGTGATGAGATGCTTACCTTTGCCTTGGTAAAAATTGGCCGCGCCTTTGATGGCGAGGTTGTTGGACTCGGTTGCACCGGAAGTCCAGATAATTTCTTTCGGATCCGCATTCACCAGTTTGGCAACTTCTTCACGCGCCTCTTCCACCGCTTGCTCTGCAGTCCAACCATACGGGTGGGAACGGCTTGCGGGATTACCGTACATGTCGGTGAGATACGGAATCATCTTCGCGGCTACACGCGGATCGACCGGAGTCGTCGCCGAATAGTCGAGGTAGATGGGAAACTTAATCATGCTGTCTTCTCCAATTAAAACTTATTCAAAAAACTATTCGTCAAGCCATTTGGCTAAAGTTTTTTAGCTTTAGCCCTTACTAGGGTTGTTGTTACTTTTTTCGAGCTACGCCGCCATGGCCGCTGTATTTTTCAACGTCGTTATCAGTTCGACGAGCACTTGAATGAATCGTTCAACCTCTTCGGCCGTATTGTCACGCCCCAAAGACACGCGTAATGCACCACGCGCTGTACGTTCATCCACGCCCATTGCTAACAGCGTATGTGAAGGCTCGGGCGACGCGCTAGAACACGCTGAGCCACTCGCCACCGCAAAACCTACGCGGTCTAGTTGAGCCACTAAGGTTTCACCATCAATATTCGGCACGGTGAAAAACACGGTATTCGGTAAGCGAGCAACGCCATGTCCAAACAGGGCAACACCAAACTGCTTTAAATGCTTTAACAAACCTTGCTCTAACAAAACACGAAGGCTGGAGAGCCGCGCGGAATCTGCCTCTAGGCGCTGCACCGCAATCTCGCAAGCCACACCGAAACCCACAATTGCTGCGACGTTTTCAGTACCAGAACGTAAATTGCGCTCTTGACCACCACCCGAAATCTGCGGTTTTAATTCTATGCGTTTATCCAGCACCAACGCGGCTACGCCTTGCGGACCATAAATTTTGTGAGACGAAATCGTCAGCGCATTCACACCGCTGGCATTCAATGCGCGAAAATTAACCGGCACTTTGCCAAATGCTTGCACCGCATCGGTGTGAAACCATGCTTTGGCGACGCGCGCTTGCTCGGCCAATGCCGGAATGTTTTGCAAGACGCCCGTCTCATTATTCGCCAACATGATCGAGACCAGCTTTGGCGACTTCATCAAAGCGATAACATAGTTGCTTGCACTGACAGTGCCTTCAGCATCCACCGCAATTTCATGCAACTGCCAACCGAGGCGAACCAAAGATTGTGCGGGCTCGCGCACGCAAGGATGTTCAATCGCGCTCACGGCGATGGTGGCAGGCTTTAAACAACCAGCCGCCCCTTTAATAAATAAATTATTGGCTTCTGAACCGCCGCTAGTAAAAATAATTTCCGTGGGATGCGCGCCTACTGCCGCCGCCACTTGCTGGCGAGCCGTATCAATGGCCAAACGTGCCGCACGCCCATACTCGTGGCGGCTGGAGGCATTACCGTAGCGCTCGCGCAGATACGGCAACATCGCCTCCAACACGCGTGCATCAAGCGGCGTGGTGGCGTTGTGGTCGAGATAGGTAGGGGCGAACATGGTCGTTTGGTCAGTGGTTAATCAGTTTGACGTCACAGAAGCGGCACGACGAGATTTGCCCAACATGCTCTCATCTATGACTTTAATCGGGTCACCGACTGGCTTTTTTTTCTGTTGATTAACCAAATCGAGCAAAGACACCGACTCGAGATAATCATGCATGCGTTTATTGAGATTGGTCCAGAGATCGTGGGTCATGCAACGCTGCTCATCGAGACAATTTTCACGGCCGCCACATTGCGTTGCATCTAGTGGTTCATCCACGGCAGAAATAATATTCGCCACAGTCAATTCAGCTGCTGGCTGCGCCAATGTGTAGCCACCACCTGGGCCGCGCACACTGGCCACAATGTTGTGACGACGCAATTTACCGAATAGCTGTTCGAGATAGGAAAGAGAAATTTTCTGACGTTCGCTAATGCCGGCCAACGTGACGGGGCCTTTGTCTTGGCGTTGCGCCAGATCAATCATCGCCGTTACTGCGAAACGTCCTTTTGTTGTCAGCCTCATCGCTTCTCTCCGCTAGAAACACTGATTTACCACTTAAAGTGAATACCCGATAAATTTACTCTACTATAGCCAAACTATAGAGAACCCGATAGATTTAGTCAACTATTTTGCTGATGTATTGAGGGTCAAACTTGTCTGCTGTAGCCAGTTCATCGGCTACGTCGATGCCCGATGTTTCCAGCTTTTCCATCAAAGCCGCCATGCGCCGGTCTGTTTCCACCGCATGATCCAGCAAACCATGAATTGCTTTGGCCAGCGGATCATCCGACGCAGTCGTAATTGCGTAAGCGGAGAAACCCAGTTTCTCTGCATGCGCTTCTCGTTGCTGTTCTTGCTCATCTTCGATAATGCGCGCGGGAATGCCCACAGCCGTAGCCCCTGCAGGGACATCACGCACCACCACTGCATTTGAACCAATCTTAGCGCCCTCGCCTAGTGTGATCGGCCCAAGCACCTTGGCACCCGCCCCAATCACCACACCCCGCAACAAAGTAGGATGCCGCCGACCCTTATTCCACGACGTGCCACCCAAGGTAACGCCGTGATAGAGCGTGCAATCGTCTTCGATCACCGCCGTTTCGCCGATGACCACACCCATACCGTGGTCGATGAAAAAGCGCCGGCCAATCGTGGCACCAGGATGAATTTCGATACCTGTGAGAAAGCGCGCCAAATGGGACACCCAGCGTGCCAGCCATTTCAGGCCCATCATCCAAAACCAGTGCGATAAACGATGAAACTCGAGCGCATGCAGACCCGGGTAGCAAGTTAAAACCTCCCACGTCGTACGAGCAGCGGGATCACGGGCAAATACACAGGCAATGTCTTCACGCAGACGAGCAAACATCTTTACTCCAGCTTGATTACAACATTGATTTACAAGTTTACAAGAGGCGAATAGTATAAAGACCCTCAGTTTTAGTCAACTTTTATTGCCTCAGGATTTCTTGTTTGGCGCGTTAGGAACTGGACTAGAAGGATTAGGGTGAGGCGTTTTAAAACTGGTCAACATGCCACGCAAAATGTTCACTTCGTCCTTCTCTAAACCAGCCCGATCAAACAAGCGACGTAGACGTGGCATTAAACGTTTAGGTTGTGCCGGGTTTAAAAAGCCTGTTTCAGTCAGCGCCTCTTCCAGATGCGCATAAAGCCGCTGAATGTCATCGAAGGCGGCATGCTCAAACTCTGGCTGCTGTGACTGTAGAGGCTTGCCCGGGTCAAGCACCGCCAAGCGTAGTTCATAGCACATCACTTGCACAGCCGCGCCTAAATTGAGGGAAGCGTAATCGGGATTGGTGGGAATCGTAATCGGGATGCGACACAGTCCGAGCTCTTCATTCGTTAAGCCGGTTGCCTCGTTACCGAAGACTAAGGCAACTTCCTTTGCATTCTCACTTGTTTCAGTACTCAACCCCGTTTTTGATCCCAGTGCAGCCACAATTTCTGCAGCGCCATCCCGCGCCCAGCGTATCGGCGCAGTCAATTCGCGTCGCCGCGCGGTCATCGCCGCCGCCATCACTGTTCCAGATAAAGCTTCTTCCAAACTCGAACAAACTACGGCATTAGCCAACACATCCACCGCGTTCGATGACCTTGCGCGGGCTTCATCGCTAGGAAAATCGCGGGGCTGGACTAAGTAAAGACGCGACAATCCCATAGTCTTCATCGCCCGCGCAGCCGCGCCGATATTGCCTGGATGGCTGGTTCGCGAAAGAACTATTCTGATATCTGAAAGCGGATTGGAAAGAGAATTGCAAAGAGGATCGAGCGAAGAATCGCTGTTCATATTAAAATCAGACCTTATTCGTTTGGTGGCTAGGGATTGTGGACCTAATCATTGCTTATCAAGCGCGCTCATTTGAAAAATCGGACTCGGAACAATGCACCCAACACTGAACATTGCAGTGAAAGCCGCGCGTCGCGCGGCCAGTATCATTACTCGCGCAACCCATGATATCGACAAGATTAAAGTCAGCGCCAAGCGCGACAAAGATTTCGTAACAGAGATTGATCGTGCTGCTGAGGATGCCATTATCTGGGTCTTGCGAGATGCCTTTCCAGACCACGCAATTCTAGCAGAAGAGTCCGGCCGTTCCGGTGAGTCCGAGTACCTGTGGGTGATCGACCCGCTCGATGGCACCACTAACTTTATCCACGGTTTTCCGCAGTACTGCATTTCCATTGGTCTCGCCCACAATGGCGTGATGATTCATGGTGTGGTCTACGACCCCAATCGTAACGAGCTTTTTACCGCCAGCAAAGGCGCAGGCGCTTTCCTCAACGACCGCCGCATTCGCGTTTCCAAGCGCAGTAAAATTGGCGAAACACTCATCGGCACGGGCTTCCCTTATCGCGAGTTCAAACACGTAGATGCCTACATGGGCATGATGCGAGATTTCATGCAAAAAACTGCCGGCATTCGCCGCCCAGGCGCAGCCGCGCTGGATCTAGCCTATGTGGCCGCAGGTCGACTCGATGGTTTCTGGGAGATTGGGCTTTCACCCTGGGACATGGCGGCCGGAACACTCCTCGTTACCGAAGCAGGTGGCTTGGTGGGGGATCTCTCCGGTGAAGCGGACTACATGAACACCGGCAATATCGTCGTCGGCAATCCCAAAGTGTTCTCGCAAATGCTGCAAATCATCAACCCGCATTTGAACGCCGATTTAAAAGCCTAAACTAAACCTTAAGTACCTCAAGTTATTAGCCACTCTTATTTGAAATATCTGTAACGTTCCTGAAAGGACCCAAATTGGCCAAGCCAAACTTCCAATACGAAAAGCGTCAAAAAGAACTCGAAAAAAAGAAAAAGAAAGAAGAGAAGCTCAAGCGTAAGCAAGAAAAAACCGCCGAACCTGGCGACGAAAATCAGAGCGAAAATATCGAAGGGGACGAATCCACAGACGCACAGGAACCTGCGGAAAAATTGCCCGAATAAACAAGGCCGCTGTAACCGCTACCCTCAGCCAACCACTGCCTTGGAGTTGTTTTTGGCTATACCCGACCCTATCAGTACTCCGCTCACCACCCCAGCTAAGCCTAGCTTTTATGAAGCCTTCTGCTACTGGCTAAAACTGGGGTTCATCAGCTTCGGCGGCCCGACCGGTCAAATCGCACTCCTACATCACGACTTGGTCGAACGTCGCCGCTGGATCTCTGAAAACCGTTTTCTCCACGCTTTAAATTTCTGCATGGTGTTGCCAGGCCCAGAGGCGACGCAACTCGCCGTGTACATCGGCTGGTTAATGCACCGCACCTGGGGAGGCATCATGGCGGGAGTGCTGTTTGTGCTGCCCGGTTTTCTGGTCTTAGTCGGCTTATCTTGGGTTTACGTTGCGTTTGGCAACGTCCCCGCTATTGCGGGCGTGCTGTATGGCATTAAGCCTGCCGTAACCGCCATTGTGGTATTCGCCGCTTGGCGGATAGGCTCGCGAACCCTTAAAAACGGACTGCTCTGGGGCATTGCAGCAGCCGCTTTTATTGCCATTCTGGCCTTCAAAATACCCTTTCCTGCTATTGTTGCAGCCGCCGCCCTAATCGGTGCAATAGGTGGCCGCCTAACACCGCATTTTTTTCGTATTGGTGGCAGCCATGGTGCTGCAAAGCAAAGCTACGGCCCGGCTGTAATCGACGATAACGCACCCTTAGAACCCCACCATCGCTTCAACAAAACCCACACCGTACTGTTGCTCTTAGCATTCATTGGGGTATGGGCTGGTGCAATGCAATTCCTCAATTGGCAATATGGCTGGAACGGCTTACTCACACAGATGGGCTGGTTTTTCACCAAAGCCGCCCTACTTACCTTTGGTGGCGCTTATGCCGTGCTGCCGTATGTTTATCAAGGTGCGGTCGAAAACTTCCATTGGCTTACCGCAACGCAAATGATAGATGGCCTCGCCTTGGGAGAAACCACGCCAGGCCCGCTCATCATGGTGGTGGCCTTCGTCGGATTTATAGGCGGATGGACACACACTGTTTTCGGCGCTGGGCACCCCTTCCTTGCTGGTGCGGCCGCAGCGACGGTTGTCACCTTTTTTACTTTTTTACCCTCATTTTTGTTTGTGCTGTTAGGCGGCCCTTTAATTGAGACCACCCGTGGCAATCTCAAATTCACTGCGCCACTTTCTGCTATTACGGCTGCTGTTGTCGGCGTTATCCTGAATCTCGCGGTATTTTTTGCTTGGCACATACTGTGGCCGAAAGGCATAGGCGAACCATTTGAGTGGCCCGCTGCTCTAATCTGTATTGGGGCGCTGATCGCCTTGTTCCATTACAAAGTCGGAATCATTCCCTTGATTGGGGTTTGTGGCATTATTGGCTTGATCGTTGCATTAATTTCTTTTTAAACCTATTTTTTGAAAGAGCGCACGAATGAAAACGCTATCTTTATCACTCAGCGCACTAATGCTAGCTTCCTCTTTAGTTATTGCTAATGAGCCTGTCGCCACATCTCCAGCAGCCCCCCAAGCCGGACCAATGGCCGACGTGCAGCCTCAAAAAGGCACCGTAATTAGCAATATCGAAGCGGGTTCCTACAAGTACCTCGAAGTAAAGAAAAGCGACAAAACCCTGTGGATCGTCACCACGAATAAAACGCCGAAGGACGGCGATGTGATTTTGTTCGACGAAGGCATGGTGATGACGAACTACGCCAGCAAAACATTGAATCGCACTTTCGACAGTGTTTTATTTGTGAACCGCTTAGAGGTTGAAGGTGCAGACGCCAATGCCGCTGCTACCCTGACATTGCCACCTGAACATCCTTCCATTGAAGCGCTACAAGAAAACCTTAAAAACAAAAACGAAGCTCATGCAACTTCGCATGCCTCATCTAACGCACCACACGATGCCACAACCGCTTCTGCTGCCGCTACAGTACAAAAAGGCACTGTGCTAAGCACCATTGACATAGAAAACTATACCTACCTCGAAATTGGGCAAGAAATAGACGGCAAACAAAAAACCGTATGGTTAGCTACCGGTACTGTAGCTGCAAAAAAAGGTGACTCGATTGAGTTTCTCAATGGCATGACGTTGAACGATTACCACAGCAAAAGTCTGAATCGCACTTTCTCAACCATTATTTTCGCAAGCGCTGTAGCCATTAACCCAACAGCTAAAGCTAACTAACCTAAGATCCCTAACTTAAACTCCCTACTCTTAGTTCTTACCCATCCATGCGTAACGAATCACTGACGCCAGAATCAATCCCCAGCCAGCTAAAGGACTTTGTGCCGCCTACATCGGCGGCCACATCGACCCATGCGCCGGGAACGCTGATTGATAAATACGGGCGCCACATTTCGTATATTCGACTATCTATTACCGACCGTTGCGACTTCCGTTGCCACTACTGCATGGCAGAGGAAATGACCTTTCTGCCGCGCGACCAGATCATGAGTTTGGAGGAATGTTTGCGCGTCGTACGCACCTTCGTCGGCATGGGCGTTACCAAAGTGCGTATCACTGGAGGGGAGCCACTGGTGCGGCACAACGCCATGTGGCTATTGCGCGAAATAGGCAAGCTGAACGGCTTGAAAGAGTTGGTGATGACTACCAATGGCTCGCAACTCGAACGCTACGCCAGCGAGATGTTTGATGCTGGTGTAAAGCGCGTGAACATCAGCCTCGACACCCTCAACCCCGAGCGCTTCAAAGCCATCACTCGCGTCGGGGACCTAGATAAAGTGCTGCGTGGTATCGACGCCGCCCGTGCAACCGGCTTTGCAGGCATCAAACTCAACACCGTCATGATGCGCGGCGTGAATGATGGTGACCTGAGCGACCTCGTGCAATTCGCTATTGATAAAGATATCGACATTTCCTTCATCGAAGAAATGCCGCTCGGTGCCATTGACCACGAACGCGCCAACACCTACTACAGCAGTGACGACGCACTCGCTCGATTACGACAACGTTTTGAACTCGTGAACACCACCGAAGACAGCGGTGGTCCGGCGCATTATTGGCGCATCCCCACCACCAAAACCAAAGTCGGCTTTATTTCGCCGCATTCACATAATTTCTGCGACAGCTGCAACCGTGTCCGCATTACCTGCAAGGCTGAGTTGTATCCTTGCTTGGGACAAAATGACGCGCTCGAACTCATGCCAACATTGCGCAACCATCCTGACGACGACGCACCACTAAGGCAAGCCATCATGGACTCGATGGGGATTAAACCCAAAGGTCACGACTTCAACGAGCAAATGAGCGCACCGAAAGTGGTAAGGTTTATGTCGATGACAGGGGGTTAAAAAAACCGGCGTTGTCACGTTTGTTGAAACACAACACCGTAAAAATAATGATTCGACTCGCTTCGCTCACCCCCGTCATTCCCGCGTAGGCGGGAATCCACGGGTTTTCGTTGTAAAGCGACGTACGTTTCATTACCGCACTGGATTCCCGCCTACGCACCCCAAGGGTACTTCCTACGGGGCGCGGGGACGACAGGGCTGATACTGCGAGGTTGATGCTCAAGATTCATGCTCATCTCCCTTGCAAACCACGAAAACATCTGTCGCAATCAGTAACCACAGGCCACACACACCTATGTCCTACCGCCCCCAACTCACCAACGCCGCGCGCCCCTCCACTGTCACCGTGGATGCAATCAACGAACGCGGTGAAATCGTCCCCACGCCCATCGCTGGCGAACATCCACTCACGCTCTACCTAGACAAACGCGAAATCGTCACGCTGATGACCCTAGGCGCAGCCCCTGAAGCACTCATCATTGGCTACCTACGCAATCAGAAACTCGTTAAAGCGTTAGAAGACATCATCGCCGTACAAGTGGATTGGGAAACCGACGCCGTTGCCGTCACCACGAGCCGCCAGATTGACGATCTTGATGAACGTATGGAAAAGCGCACCGTCACTACCGGCTGCGGCCAAGGCACCATGTTTGGCGATCTGATGGAAGAGATCGACAACATCAAACTATCCGACAACGCACAGCTTGATGAAGCCACGTTTTACGGCATGCTCGACGCAGTGCGCCGCCACGAATCCATTTACAAACAAGCCGGTGCGGTACACGGCTGCGCCTTAGCCAAAGGCAGCGAGATCCTGATGTTTGTTGAAGATGTCGGCCGCCATAACGCTGTCGATGCCATCGCCGGACAAATGTGGCTGGACGGCATTGACGGCAGCGATAAAATTTTCTACACCACCGGACGGCTTACCTCAGAGATGGTGATCAAGACCGCGCAAATGGGCATTCCGATTCTTGTCTCTCGCTCTGGTCTCACGCAAATGGGTTACGACATCGCACAAAAAATCGGCGTTACCATGATCGGACGTTCACAAGGCAAGCATTACCTGCTCTTCACCGGCCATCAACGTTTCATCAAAACACCATGAGTAATACAATTGAATTTCGCAACCAAATTACCGGACTGGTGCTCGCCGGTGGCATGGGACGCCGCATGGGCGGGTGCGACAAAGGTCTGCAAGTTTTTCAAGGCAAGCCAATGGTGGCTTGGGCGATCGAGCGTCTCACTCCGCAGGTAGGCGCCCTCATCATCAACGCCAACCAAAATCCGGATGCCTATGCTGCTTTTGGCTATCCAGTTGTGCCGGATGAAATCGCGGGCTTTGCTGGGCCGCTAGCAGGCTTACACACCGGCCTACTGGCCGCCACTACGCCCTTCCTCGTCACTGTTCCGTGCGACTCCCCTTTCCTGCCTGATGATCTGGTCTCCCGCTTATACAACGCACTGGAAACCAACGGCGCAGAATTAGCCGTCGCAAAAACCGGCGATCAAGCTCACCCTGTTTTCTCGCTGGTGCGTGTGGATGTGCTCGACAGCCTCACCGCCTTTCTGATTGGCGGCGGCCGTAAAATTGATACGTGGTACGCCGCTCTCAAAATAGTGGAAGTCCCCTTTGAAGATGAACACGCTTTCGCTAACATCAATACGCTGGAAGAATTGAATAATCTTTCAACTCCTTCCAACACCACTAATCACACCACCGGCAACAAACAACCATGACCTCCATCCTGCGCGCGCTGTCCTGCGCTGACGACGACCCCAACTCATTACCCGTAGCCCGTGCCAGAGAAATCATTGCCGGTCTGGTCAGCCCCGTTGTCGAAACAGAAGTTGTGCCTATCCGCCAAGCACTCGGCCGCGTGCTAGCAGCGGATGTTATTTCTCCTGTTAACGTTCCCGGCCACAACAACTCGGCAATGGATGGCTACGCCGTGCGCTTTGCTGATCTTGCTACCGATAAAGACACGCCGTTAAAACTAGCGGGAACCGCCTTTGCAGGCCGTGGATTTGAAGGCGGAGTTAATGCGGGCCAGTGCATACGCATCATGACCGGCGCGGTCATGCCGCAAGGCGCAGACACCATCGTCATTCAAGAAGTAGTCCAAGTTGCGGATGACATCATCAGCATTCCAACCCAGCAAAAGCAAGGGCAAAACGTCCGCTATGCTGGCGAAGATTTGCGTGTCGGCTCCCCTGCTTTACGTGCCGGTCGGCTCGTGCGGTCATCCGACTTGGGATTAGTCGCCTCACTCGGCATTGCCGAAGTCACTGTCAAACGCCGCTTGCGCGTCGCCTTTTTTTCCACCGGCGACGAACTCTGCTCCATCGGCACAGACCTGAAAGAAGGCGAGGTGTACGACAGCAATCGCTACACGCTCTACGGCATGCTCACCCGACTTGGCTGCGAGATCATCGACCTCGGCGTCGTGCGCGACCAACCCGCCGCCATCGAAGCCGCCTTCCGCACCGCAGCCAAACAAGCCGACGTAATACTCACAAGCGGCGGCGTATCTGTAGGTGAAGCGGATTTCATTCGAGAACTCATGAGCCAGCTAGGTGAAGTCGCCTTCTGGAAAATCGCCATGCGCCCAGGCCGCCCCATGGCCTTCGGTAAAATCGAAAGTGAAGGAAACACCGCATGGTTATTTGGCCTGCCGGGCAACCCCGTCGCCGTCATGGTCACCTTCTACCAGTTCGTGCGTGAAACCCTGCTCACAATGATGGGCGTGACACCCATCGAAGCCCTCCCCCAATTTCAAGTCCCCTGCATCACCCCGCTAAAGAAACGCCCAGGCCGCACCGAATTTCAACGTGCTGTGTTGTTTCTGGCAAATAATGAATGGAAAGTACGCCTAACCGGATCGCAAGGCGCAGGCGTATTAAGCTCCATGTCCGAAGCCAATTGCTTCATCGTGCTAGAGCATGAGCGTGGAAATATTGAGGTGGGTGAAACTGTGCTGGTGCAGCCGTTTGAAGGATTGATTTAATAAATCTCATCCACAATTGCTATTTAATCCAACAGAGTGCTCATAAAATACTTGCCTCCATATGGTCTAGTGTCTAGACTAGACCATATGAAATTTTGAGGAGCTTGTCATGCGTGAGTATGGTGTGTACGAAGCAAAAACAAAACTGCCCGACTTAATTAAACAAGTGCAAAAAGGTGAGCGTGTCACCATTACCAATCGCGGCGAACCTGTGGCCGACTTAGTTCCCAGTGCCAGTCGCTCTGCCCAACAAACTATTGAAGCAATCGCTGCTATCAAGGCCATGCGCACAGGGTCAATTGATAAAGCAGAATTCATTGAAATGCGCCTACGAGGTCGTCGCTAATGAAAAGCGGTTTCGTTTTGGATGCATCTGTGGCAATTCGGTGGGCACTTCAAGATGTATCAGCCACCGACAGGACGTATGCAGACCAAGTACTGGATTCATTAATTAACAGCACGGCTTGGGTTCCCGCACTGTGGTACACGGAAACGATCCATGTACTTCGTTGTGCAGAAGAAGCGGGGAAACTCGGGGAGTCAGACCTTACCGACTTTGTATATCGTTTAGCACAACTACCTATTCAACTAGACTCGGCAGCTCCGTCTGGAGTGCAACTTGCTGTCGCTGCAAGTTCCCGAGAGTTCAAACTATCTGGCTATGACGCTCAATATCTTGAATTAGCCCGCAGACGTAAGCTACCGCTGGCAACCTTAGATAAAGATCTTCGCAAAGCGGCCAAAAAAGCGAGCGTGAAAATTTATCTAGTTGATTAATGTTATTTTTACCTGATTAGCAACGAACGTCAGCCAAGCGAAGCGAATGGAGTGGTCGGGGAGCGCAGCCGATGGCAGCGACCAACAAACGGCTGTGCAGTCCGCGCAGATCGAATCGTCGGTTGAAGCGATAACAGAACGCGGCAAGGTAACGAGTCGCATACTTGCGGAAATCAAACGCATGGTAGCAACCCGACAAACTGGTCTTGAGATTCCCGAGCAGGGTATTGATCCACTGGAACTCAGGAACGTCCTTCGGCTTGC
>Ga0209181_10003122_pt1 | contig 26037 bp, 26 predicted proteins | sample MAT05_FD_187208 | JGI IMG/M metagenome (GOLD analysis project Ga0209181, IMG submission 187208) | Freshwater microbial communities from Lake Fryxell liftoff mats and glacier meltwater in Antarctica - MAT-05 (SPAdes) (version 2) | ecosystem: Environmental > Aquatic > Freshwater > Ice > Liftoff...
CGCCCATGACCGACAACGCCCCAGCGAATGCGGATTCGTCACCTTGCTCGAGGCCTTCCGGCCGAGCGGTGGCACAGCGCCCGGTGACATCGTCGGACGGCTGCTGGCCGATCATCAGACGGGTGAGGCGGTCAGCCTGGCCAGGCTCATTCATTCCGGCCGGGTGTTCGGGATCGAATGGCGCGGCTGCCTGTGGATACCGATGTTTCAGTTCAACGCAGACGGTCCGTCGATCTCTGCAGCGGCGCAGACCGTGAGGGCGGGACTGCCGGAACTCTGGTCGGGCTGGACAGTGGCGATGTGGTTTGCGATGCCCAATGTTCGGCTGCAGGATCGACGTCCTGTCGAGCTGTTGGGATCGGACCTCGACGCAGTTCTTCAGGCTGCGCAGGCCATGCATTCGATAGAAGACATGGGCTTCATCCAGCGGCGGCTCGCGCAGGGCCGCGCGGCCCACGCATGAGACTTGGCCTGCGCCCTGTTCGTCGTGGCGGCAGGCTGGCGATGTGAATACCTGAGCGCGCGGAAGTGGCCATGCACAAGGCTCTCACCCAGGGCTTCAGCACCTTCCTGCGCCGCCGGAAGGTGCAGCGGCACTTCGAGCGTCGGCCGTTGCCAGACGCGTTGGCGTCGTCGGCGGTCGTGCATGGCTTGGCGACTGGCTCGCCTGCCTCGGATGCGAAGGGGCCGGTCCCGCCGGCCCACCAAGCCCGGCAGGCCCTGGGTCTGAGCCTTCTGGCCGCGGCAGCCGGCGAACCCGCTGCCGCGCTGGCGCTTCTCAAATCCCGGGCCGATGGCCTGGACGCCGCCGAGGCCGCGCGCCGCCTGGTGCAGGACGGGCCCAACGACATTCAGCACGAGCCGCCTCTTCCGGTCTGGCTGCACCTGTGGCGCTGTTACCTGAACCCGTTCAACGTGCTGTTGACGGTTCTGGCCGTGCTGTCCTTCCTGAGTGCCGACGCCAAGGCCACGGTGGTGATCGCCGCCATGGTGTCCTTGAGTACCGTCATCCGCTTCGTTCAGGAAGGCCGCTCGCACCGTGCCGCAGACAGCCTGCGCGCAATGGTCAGCAACACGGCCACGGTGATCCGCCGCGCGTCCGGCAGCACCGAAGCCTGCGCCGCTGCTGCCGGTGCCGTCGTGAGCACGAAGCCGAAGGAGATCCCGCTGCGCGATCTGGTGGCGGGCGACATCGTCAGACTGTCGGCCGGTGACATGATCCCGGCCGACTGCCGCGTGCTGAGCGCGCGCGACCTCTTCGTCGCGCAGTCCGCGATGACGGGCGAGTCGATGCCGGTCGAGAAGTTCGTGCAGGGCGCCGTACCGGCCGCCGCTGGTGCACCGGCAGGCAACGGCCCGCTCGATCAACGCAACCTGATCTTCATGGGCACCAACGTCGTCTCGGGCACTGCCACGGCGCTGGTGGTGACGACCGGGGTCCGCACCACCTTCGGCACGCTGGCGGCGCATGCCACCGCCACGGAGACCACGCCCAACGCCTTCCAGGCCGGCGTCAACAGTGTCAGCTGGCTCCTCATCCGCTTTGCCGCGGTGATGGTGCCCATCGTCTTCCTGGTCAATGGATTCACCAAGGGCGACTGGCTGGAAGCTTTCCTGTTCGCCCTGTCGGTGGCCGTGGGCCTGACGCCCGAGATGCTGCCGATGATCGTCACCAGCACGCTGGCCAAGGGGGCTGTGCTGCTGTCGCGCAAGAAGGTGGTGGTCAAGCGCCTGGACGCGATCCAGAACTTCGGCGCCATGGACATCCTGTGCACCGACAAGACCGGCACGCTGACCCAGGACAAGATCGCCCTGGCGCGCCACGCCGACGCCTACGGCCATGACACCGACGAAGTGTTGAACTTCGCCTACCTCAACAGCTTTTATCAGACGGGGCTCAAGAACCTGCTCGACCGCGCTGTGCTCGACCATGTGGAACTGGCCACCGAACTGAAGCTCAAGGACGCCTACCGCAAGGTCGACGAACTCCCGTTCGACTTCGAACGCCGACGCATGTCGGTGGTGGTGGCCACGCTGCTGAACGGGCAGGAGCAGCACCATGAGCTGGTGTGCAAGGGCGCCGTGGAAGAGGTGCTGGCGATCTGCACCCAGGTGCGTGTGCAGGAACCCACCGACGCCAGCCTGGATGGCGAGCGCGCCATGCCCACTCTGCCGCTCGATGCCGCCCTGCTGGCGCGCACGCAGGCGGTGACGGCCGGCCTCAACGCCGAAGGACTGCGCGTCGTCGCCGTGGGCGTGAAGACGCTGCCGCCCGACCAGTCCGTGTACTCGGTGGCGGACGAAGCCGGCCTGACCCTGATCGGCTACATCGCCTTTCTCGACCCGCCGAAAGAGTCCGCCGCGCCGGCCCTGAAGCAGCTGGCCGCACACGGCATCACCGTCAAGGTGCTGACCGGCGACAACGATCTCGTGACAGCGCAGGTCTGCCGCCAGGTCGGCCTGCCCAGGCCGGCCGGTGATGCGGTGATGCTGGGATCGCAGGTCGATGCGCTGAGCGACGAGGAGCTGAAGGCCGCTGCCGAGTCGCACAGCATCTTCGCCAAGCTCACGCCGCTGCACAAGGAGCGCATCGTGCGCGCGCTGCGCGCTGGCGGCCACGTGGTGGGCTTCATGGGCGACGGCATCAACGATGCGCCGGCCCTGCGCGCCGCTGACATCGGCATCAGCGTGGACAGCGCAGTCGACATCGCCAAGGAGGCGGCCGACATCATCCTGCTCGAAAAGAGCCTGCTGGTGCTGGACGAGGGCGTGGTGGAAGGCCGCAGCACCTTCTGCAACATGCTGAAGTACATCCGCATGACGGCCAGTTCCAACTTCGGCAACGTGCTGAGCGTGCTGGTGGCCAGCGCCTTTCTGCCTTTCCTGCCGATGTTGCCGCTGCAACTGCTGGTGCTGAACCTGCTGTATGACATCAGCCAGACCGGCATCCCGTTCGACAACGTCGACCCGGAGCTGGTGACGAAACCGCTGCAGTGGAACCCGAAAGACATCGGTCGCTTCATGTTGTTCTTCGGCCCCATCAGCTCGCTGTTCGACATCCTCACGTTTGGCGTGATGTGGTGGGTATTGGCTGCAAACAGCGGTGCCGTCCAAGGCCTGTTTCAGTCGGGCTGGTTTGTCGAGAGTCTGTTGACGCAGATTCTGGTCGTGCATATGCTGCGCACACCCAAGTTGCCCTTCTTGCAAAGCCGTGCTGCAGCACCTCTGATGGTGATGACGCTGGCCATCATGACGGTCGGCCTGTGGTTGCCGATGGGCCCGTTGGCCAGCTACTTCAAGTTGCAGGCGCTGCCCCCGGCTTACTACGGCTGGCTGGTGGTGATCCTGATCAGTTACTGCTTGCTGACCACGCTGATGAAGCGCTTCTACATCCGACGCTTCGGCTGGCAATAGATCATAGAAGACAGCCATGGAATTCAAGGATTACTACGCCGCGCTCGGAGTCGAACGCAGCGCCACGCACGACGAGATCAAGCGCGCCTACCGCAAGCTGGCTCGCAAGTACCACCCCGATGTCAGCAAGGAGCCGAATGCCGAGGCGAAATTCAAGGAAGTGGCCGAAGCGCACGAAGCCTTGATCGACCCCGAACGGCGTGCCGCCTACGACGACATCTCGAGGCGCCAGGCCAGCGGGCAGGCCTTCGAGCCGCCGCCGGGCTGGGACAGCGGATTCGAGTACAGCGGACGTGGCGGCGACGGCATGTCCGGCGGAGGCGACGCAGACTTCAGTGACTTCTTCGAGTCGCTGTTCGGACGTGGCCGGGGCGAGCGCGGTGGCCGCAGTGGTCATGAAGGCATGCGGCGCGCGGGCGGCGGCGCCGGGCCGGTGCAGGGCGTCGACCACCACGCCAAGGTCAGCATCGAATTGCGGGACTCCTACCAGGGCGCGCGGCGAACGATGTCGCTGCGAATGCCCGTCGTTGATGCGCAAGGCCAGGCTACATTGCGGGAGCGCCAGCTCGAAGTGACGATCCCGAAGGGCGTGCGCGAAGGCCAGCACCTGAGGCTGACAGGGCAGGGCGCCGCGGGCCGGGGTGGTGGTGCCGCCGGCGACCTGTACCTCGAGATCCAGTTCCTGCCGCACCCGCTGTTCCGTCTGGACGGACGCGACGTGAGCTTCGATCTGCCCGTCTCGCCGTGGGAAGCCGCGCTCGGCGCCACCGTCACCGCGCCCACGCCGGATGGTCCGGTGCAACTGGGTGTGCCGGCCGGCTCGTCGCAGGGCCGCAAGCTGCGGCTCAGGGGCAAGGGCCTGCCGGGCGCTCCGCCGGGTGACCTGTACGCGGTGATCACCATCGCCGTGCCGTCTGCGGCGTCCGGGCCGCAGACGGTGGCCTATCAAACGCTGGCACAGATCTATGCCGGTTACGACCCGCGCGCGTCTCTGGAGGCTTGAGCACATCATGACTGAATCGCATCGCCCCCCGTTGCTTGGGATCGTCGTCGAAGAGCATGTGGTATTCACATTCACCGCTCTGTGCCGCGCCAGCGGGGCCGACGCAGCGCAGTTGTTGGCGATGGTCGGTGAGGGCTTGATCGAACCCACCGGTGCCGCCATTGGCACCAGCCTGAGCCCGGACGACTGGCAGTTCAGCGGCAATGCGCTGCCGCGTGCGCGCACCGCACTGCGCCTCGTGCGCGACTTCGAATTGAACCTGGCGGGCGCGGCGCTCGTCATGGATCTGCTGGCCGAGATCGACAGCCTGCGGTCGCGTTTGCAGTCAGGTTCGCGGGTGCGATGAAGGCGCCGCCCGGCGTGCCAGACCCGACGGTGGTCGATGCGGCGGTGGTCGCTGCGGCATGGCAGACGGACCTTTTAGCCGGCCTGAGCACGGTCGAGGCTTCGCTCCGCCTGGCGCGCGACGGTGCCAATCAGTTGCGAGCCGTGCCCAAGGCGCCGGCTTGGCGCCGCGCCCTGGCGCAATTGAACGACCCGCTGGTCTACCTGCTGCTCGTTGCCGCCGCCGTGGCCCTGGCCGCGTGGGCGGTGGAAGGTGGCCATGGCTGGCCCGCGGACGCCATCGTCATCGCCGTCGTCGTGCTGCTGAATGCCGTCATCGGCTGGTGGCAGCAAGCGAAGGCCGTGGACGCCGTGGCCGCCTTGTCGAAGATGACCGAGGCCGATTCCGCTGTCGTGCGCGACGGAAAACCGCTGCGCCTGCCCAGCGCGGTGCTGGTGTGAGGCGATGTGCTGTTGCTCGGCGAAGGTGACGCCGTGGGCGCCGACGCGCGGCTGATCGAGGCTTCGGCCCTGCGTACCCTGGAAGCCTCGCTCACTGGCGAGAGCGAACCGGTACTGAAAGACGCCGCGGCGCTGCAAGCACCCGCCGCTCTGGGTGACCGCCTGAACATGGTCTTCAAGGGCACCACGGTGGCGCAGGGCAGCGGTCGCGCCATCGTCACCGCCACCGGCATGCGGTCCGAAGTCGGCGCCGTCGCGACGCTGCTCGACGCCACGCCAGACCAGCCGACGCCGCTGCAGATGGAAGTGGCCCACATCGGGCGCGTGCTGGGCGGCGCGGCCGTGCTGATAGCCGTGGTCGTGGTGGCTGCGATCCTGCTCACCGAGCGCGTGCGCGCGCCGACCGATGTCATCCAGGCGTTGTTGCTGGGCGTGTCATCGGCGGTGGCGGCGGTGCCCGAGGGCCTGCCGGCCATCATGTCGGTGGTGCTGGCGCTGGGCGTGCAGCGTATGGCGACGCGTCACGCCATTGTCAAGAAACTGGCATCGGTGGAAACTCTGGGCTCGGCCTCGGTCATCGCCACCGACAAGACCGGCACGCTGACACGCGCAGAGATGACCATCGTGCGCGTCGTCACCGCATCGGGCAGCAGCGACATCACCGGCGTGGGATACGCACCCACCGGGCGAGCCGAGCATCCCGGCGTGGCCTTGCAGCCGGGCGCGCTGTTCGACGAGACCGCAGCCGTTCTTCGCGGCGGCAGCCTGGCCGGCAACGCCAGCCTGCGACAGACCGAAGCAGTCGATTGGACGATTCAGGGCGATCCGACCGAAGCGGCCTTCCTGGTCGCTGAACACAAGCTCGGCGACACGGCCAGGCGCGAGGCGCGTTTCACCCGCATCGGCGAAGTGCCGTTCACCTCGGACCGCAAACTGATGTCCAGCATCGAGGCCGACCACGACCGCGCGGACGAACCTGTCGTCATCACCAAAGGCGCACCTGCCGTATTGCTGGCGAAGTGCACGCGCGTGCGCGTCGGCGCAGCCCTCGTAGGTCTGGAAAGCGCGATGCGTTCGCGCATCCTGGCCGAGGTGGACACCCTGGCCGACGCCGCGCTGCGCACGCTGGCGGTGGCCTACTGGCCGCTGGCGGCAGGCGAGGATTCGAAGCCCCACACGAAGCTGGAGCACGAACTGATCTATCTGGGCACCGTGGGCATCATCGACCCGCCGCGTGCCGAGGCCGCGGTGGCCATCGGGCTGGCGCACCGTGCGGGCATCCGCGTGGTGATGATCACCGGCGATCACCCGCGCACCGCGCTGCGCATTGCGGCTGATCTGGGCATCGTGCAAAGGCGTGGGCATGCCGGCATGGATGCAAGAGCCCTGACCGGCACGGCCCTCGACGCTCTCGACGACACTGCCTTTGCCGCCGCCGTGCGCGGCACATCGGTCTTCGCCCGCGTGGCGCCGAGGCACAAGCTGCGCATCGTGCGCGCGCTGAAGGCCGGCGGCGACGGGGTGGCGATGACGGGCGATGGTGTCAATGACGCCCCGGCGCTCAAGGCAGCCGACATCGGCATTGCCATGGGCGTGACCGGCACCGACGTCGCGAAGCAGGCGGCTCGCATGAGCCTCGCCGACGACAACTTCGCCACCATCGTGGACGCCGTGCGCGAGGGGCGAGGCGTGCTCGACAACATCCGCAAGTTCCTGCGCTACCTGCTCTCATCGAACCTCGGCGAGGTACTCACCGTCTTTCTGGGCGTGGTCGGTGCCGGAGTGATCGGCCTGAACACGGGCGACGTCGGCGGTGTGGCCAATGCCGCCGGCGGCGCGATGGTGTTGCCTTTGCTCGCCACGCAGATCTTGTGGATCAACCTGATCACCGACGCCGGGCCGGCGTTGGCGATGGGCATGGACCCGATCACCGACGGCGTGATGACTCAGAAGCCGCGCCGCCGTGATGCACGCATGATCGACGGCGCCAGGTGGGCCGGCATCCTCGGTATCGGCGTCACGATGGCGGTAACGGCTCGTTCCAGAATAACTTGAACATTTGACTCGCTGGCCTTGGGCGCGCTGCGGCGTTGCGAATCGCTTGTGGGGCTCGCCACACGGCGCACTTCGCGCCCTGCAACGCATCCCAATCCAACGGCCAGTTGTCCAAGTTATTTCCTCACGAGCCCTAACCGCGTTGCTGACGATCGACATCTTCCTGCCCGGTGGCCTGATCGAAGGCGAAGAGAGCCTGCCATTGGCCCGCACGGCGGGCTTCACGGTGCTCGTGCTGGCGAAACTCTTCAACTGCTTCAACGCGCGCTCGGAGACCGCCAGCGCCTGGCACGGCCTGTCTGCCAACCGCTGGCTGGGGGCGGCGGTCTTGCTATCGGTGCTGCTGCAAGTGGCGGTGGTGCAAGTCCCGTTTCTCAACCAGGCGTTCGGCACCATGCCGATGTCGCCGGTGCAATGGCTCGTCTGCGTGGGGATGGCCAGCCTGGTGCTGTGGCTGAGCGAGTTGCGCAAGTGGGTTCTTCGCGCGCTGCGGCCGCACCGGGCGTGATCGCGCTGCCTGGGTGCGGCAACGAACAGAAGGCAGCAGGCCCGCACGCGCACATTGCGAATGCAGACCGCCGCGTCGCAAGGGCGGTCGAGGAAAAGCCTTTTAACCCCACGACGAGAACCCACAAACCATGACACATCAAGTTGAATTCGCCGGCCCGCGGGCCAGCGAGGCCGACACTGCCCGGCCGGAGGGGCAAGCATGATCGCCTTTCAGGTCAGTGACATGACCTGCGCCCGCTGTGCCGGCGCGGTGACCAAGGCGCTAAAGGCCGTAGACCGTTCGGCCCTGGTCAGAGTGGATCTGGCGACATTCACGGTCGAGATCGAACCCTCCAAAGCCAGCGCCCGGCAACTCAGCGACGCGATCAAACAGGCCGGCTACTCGCCAGTGGCGGCATGAAAACATGTGCGGTTTCCAAGGTCGACCTGACTGCCGATGGCCGCATGATGCAGCTGCTCTGGGGTGCCGTAGATACCGGCAAGAACGGCTGCGCCGCGCCAGAATTGGTGGCGCCGGTTGCCGAAGCCGTGAAACAAGGACCCGTGACGAAACAACTTGACTATCTTGGCCGCTGGATCGGGATGCGATTCGCAACCCTACAGTGCGCCCAAGTCCGCCGAATGAAATGGTCAAGCTGTTGAGGAACCGACCCTGATCGCCAACCTGCTGAAATTGACGGTAGCTGGCGACGTGCGTAGGGGAACTGGCAATCCACACGCCGCCACAGAGATATCGAAACCGGGAGGCGGGCCACGAGGCGCGGTGAAGGGCTTCGCCGGCCAGCGACAGGTTTTTAGGACCTTGCGCAGCGTGCCCGCAACTCCCCGAAATTGGCGTGGCAAACATCCGCATCGCCGTGGTGCGTGCGCTGTAGAACAGACCTGATGCCTGCGACTGGCTGCAACGGAATCCGTACCCGCTAGCCATCGACCAACGTCGGCGTCAACTCAAGAGGAACTTCAGCCATGAAAAAGAATGCATTTATCTCAACCTGATCACTTCGGCCCTCGCCGTAACGCTTCTCGTTGCAAGCCTCGCCTGGGCGCAGGTGGCGGGCGGTACGACCACGGCCGACGTCACCATCACCGAGTCGACAAGGCTCGCCATGGGTTGGAGAGTCTAGAAGACGCTGATGGGCAAGACCGTCTACAACGAGGCTGGCCAGAAGGTCGGCAGGGTGGATGATCTGATCATTGCGCCTGACAAGAACGTGTTCTACGTCATTGTGGGCGCTGGCGGTTTCATCGGCATCGGTCGCCACGACGTCGCCGTACCCGTGACGCAGATCCAGGAGAGGGCGGGCAGGCTCGTGATGGCCGGCGCCACCAAGGACTCCATCAAGGCCATGCCGGAATTCACCTACGCCACGGACAACGCCAAGCGCGACCAGTTCGTGGCTTCCGCCGAAAGCGAAATCGCCAAGGGCAAGGCGAAGGTTTCCGAACTGGAAAAGAAGGCCGGCGCGGCCACCGCCGATGTGAAGGCAAAGATCGATCAGCAGGTTGCCGCGCTTCAGGTGGAGGTGAAGTCGGCTGAAGCCAAGCTGACCGAGATGAAGCAGGCAACCGCCGCGCGCTGGAAGGAGTTCGAAGCCAGCGTGAGCGCCGCCACGGCCCGTGTGCGCAAGTCGATCGACTCGGCCACAGCTTGATGGTGTGACAGTCTCGCCCCGCAACCGACAAGAAATTGAACCGGACTCCGCATGAACAATCCATTGTTCTCTGAGTCCGCCGATGAAACAGTTGCGGATGGCGGGCCACAAGGTGACCTGGCCCTTGGAATCCGTATCCAATAGTCGAGCTCATGCGCTGGCTTGCCGGGTCGTGTCGGATGGATGCCCGCGACGAAAAGCGCCTCGGCGCGGTAGGCATTGCCGACGCCGCACAGCACCTGCTGATCGAGCAGCAAGGCGCCGATGGACCGACGACTCTTGCAAATGGAGTCGAGGGCCGGCCGTCTGGGTCCGGAGAGATCGAAGGCGACAACTCAAGGATATCCGTCAAGCGCACGCCTTGAGCGAGACTGGGCACGCCAGGGGAAAGATTGCGCTGTACGTGGGGCAGCCGTAGGTCTTCACAGCACTGGCTTGCCATTGCGCACCTGCGGCAGATTGGGGCTGTCGCGGCCAGCCTCATCCATGGAAACCGTCTCCCTCACCCTCCAGCTGCTGTTCGCCGTGGTGCTCAGCGACCTGCTCGCGCGGGCGCTGGCTTCGGCCTTGCCGTTCACGATTCCCAAGCCGCTGATCCAGGTGGCATTCGGCGCGGTGATGTGCCTGTTCCCGTCACTGGTGTTCAGGCTGGAACCCGAGGTCTTCTTCCTGCTGCTGCTGGCGCCCCTGCTTTTTCTGGACGGCTGGCGCATGCCGGCCGAGGAACTGCTGTAGGTCCAGGGCATCGTCGTTCAACTGGCGCTCGGCCTGGTGGTGTTCACGGTGCTCGGCGGGGGCCTGTTCGTACACGCGCTGATTCCGACCATAACCCTGCCGGTGGCCTTCGGGCTGGCGGCGGTGCTTTCCTCCACCGACCCGATCGCCGTCTCGGCCATCGCCCGCCGCGTGCCCATGCCACCGCTCGTGATGCAGGTCCTGGAAGGCGAGTCGCTGCTGAACGATGCCTCGGGCTTGGTGTGCTTCAAGCTGGCCTTGGCGGCAATGCTAGCCGGCAGCTTCTCGGTGCAGATCGCGGTGCTCGACTTTGTCTGGTTGGCAGCCGGCGGCGTGGCAACAGGTGTCGGCCTGACGCTGCTGCCGACTGCCTTGAAGAACGCCGCCGCGCGGCTGCTGGGGGAGGCGAGCGGGGCACAGATCCTGATCAGCCTGCTGATTCCCTTCGGCTGCTATCTGCTGGCCGAAAGCCTGGGCGGCTCTGGCGTGCTGGCGGCCGTGGCCGGCGGCTTGGCGGTGGCCGTGGTGGAGAACTCGGGCAAGGCCAGTGCCACGACGCGGACACGCCGCAACACCTTCTGGGATCTGATCAGCTTCGCGGCCAATGGTGTGGTCTTCGTGCTGTTGGGCGAGCAGTTGCACGGCATCGTTGCGGAGTTCACGGCCGCCGCGCCCGGCAGCGGCCTGGACAGCGTGACCTCGCTGGGGTTGAACGTGGTAGCCATCATCTCCGCGTTGGTCACGCTTCGTTTCGCGTGGGTCTATGTCTCGCTTCGTCTGCGACTGTTCAGGCGCAGTCACAAGCCGCAGGCGCAGACCGCACCGCAAGGCGTGCCCTGCGCATGATCTCGGTGATGTCGCTCGCTGGCGTGCGCGGCGCGGTGTCACTGGCCGGCGTGCTGGGACTGCCCTTGCTGCTGCCTGGCGGCGCCGATTCTCCGGCGCGCACCTGGGCCATCACGCTGTCCATGGGTGTGATCGCTTTGTCCCTGGTGTTGGCGTCGGTGGCGCTGCCGCTGCCGCTGCCGCTGAACGGCCTGGTGCTGCCGGCAGACGACTCGCTGAGTTTGGAAGAAGACGCCGCGCGGCTATGCGCCGCCCGCGCCGCGATCGCCGCCATCGAAACCCTGGAGCGTGCACGCCCGGCCGACGACCGCGAAGCCGCGCTTTACACCGCCGCAGCGGCACGCTTGCTGACGGTGTACCGACCCGTATCGACAAGCGCAGCGGCAGCGCCGAGGCCGTGGTGCGGGTGCGGCGCGAGCAAGGCATCGAGCGCGAACCGCGCCTGGCCGCGTTGCGCGCCGAGCGCAACACGCTGCTTCGCTAACTGCGCGCAAGGCGGGCTGGGCAGCCGCACCACGTGCAAGCTGGTACGTGAACTGGACCTGATGGAAGCCCGGTAGATCACCTGATCGGGTTGCCTGGGTTTGCCTGGCGGGGCCGAACGAACTCCAGCATGGGCATGTGCCTGTCTTTACAGCGCCTTGGCCGAACTTCTACGGTTCTGGGTTCGCTCGCGAACAGACCAGCCCCGCAGCGACGACTAGTCTGCTGCACATGCCCGGGCATGGGGCGCACATGCCAACCCGCACCGGAGTTCCCGATGTCAGTTCCCAGCACGCTACCGCATGCAGCGCCAGAGTCAAGCGCTGCATGGGCCATATTGTCTTGCGCGCCATGGCAGGCTGGCTTCCCGGCTGACTTCGCCACCAGCGGCGGCGTTGCCGCGCCAACCGAAGTAGCCGAGCGATTGCGCGCCAAGGTGAGGCAACCTGTCTCCCTGCTCGCGCACTGGATCGTCGATCGGCGCGTCATCGCCTTGCCGTGCGGCGCCGAACTCTTGCTGCCTCTCTTTCAGTTCGACTTCGCGCAGGGGTGCTTGCGCAACGGACTCGAGCCGGCAATGGCGGAACTGGCCGGGGTGATGGGGGCGGATGAAATCGCGCGATGGTTCGCGCAGCCGAATGGCTGGCTGCATGGCGCCGCTCCTGCCCAGACGCTCCTGAGCGATGTCGCAGCCGTGCTGGACGCAGCGCGAGCGGACCGCTTCGTGGCCCGAGGCTGAAGGCCAGGTGACAGTCCATCCACACCGCTGAGCGGGGGAACGCAGATCAAAGCCTGGCCACGACATGGCCGCCAACTCATCGTCCGTTCAGATCGTCTATGCCGCCTTGGCCCGCAACGTGCTTGTCGCCTTCACCAAGGCGGGCGCGGTCGCCTGGACCGGCAGTTCGGCCATGCCGAGCGAGGCGATTCATTCTTTCGTCGACATCGGCAACCAGGTCCTGCGGCTGTCCGGCATTCGCCGCGCCAAGCTGCCGGCCCACCCCGACCACCCCATCGGCGACGGCCGCGAACTCTTCTTCCGGAGCTTCATCGTCGCGCGGCTGGTCTTTGCGCTCTGCGCCGTGGTGTCGATCCACCATGGCATCCTGCACGTGAAGAACCGCGAGCCGATCCACGATCCGTTCGTGAACGAGATCCTGCTGGGCCTCGCCTTCGTTTTCGAAGGTGCATCGTGATGGGTGGCGCTGCAGCACTTCAGCAGGATGAAGGGCACGCAGGGCACCTACGCTGCATTTCGCGGCAGCGAGGCCCCGCCGGCTTTCGTCGGCCTCTTCGAGGACGGAGCGGCGCTGATCGGCATCCTGATTGCCGCTGCGGGGACCTATGCCGCCGGGCGCTTGAACATGCCGGTGCTCGACGGCGTGGCATCCATCCTCATCGGCCTGGTGCTGGCCGCCACCGCCACCTTGCTGGCCCGCGAAAGCAAGAGCTTGTAGGACGCCTGGCTGTCGGCGATTGCAAGGCAGCAGACGCGCGGGTTCGCCTTCGGCGTGCACAAGGCGCTGGACAAGGCCGGCGCCGTGCTCGGCCCGCTGGCCGCCTACGGACTGCTGACGTGGCTTGGCGAATCACCGGGCACCTACCGCGTGCTCTTCTGGGTGGCCTTCGTGCCGGCGGTGCTGAGCATCCTGCTGCTGTCGCTGATGAAGGACCAGCCGGGCGAGCCGCATCCTCGCGAGAGCCTGTCCCGCAACTGGGCTGCGCTCAGTCCCGGGTTCAAGCGATTCCTCGTCCCGGCCGGCGCCTTCGCGCTGGCGTATTTCAGCCTGGGCTTTCTGCTGCTGCGTGCCCACGACGCAGGGTTCAGCGTCACGCAGTTCGTGCTGCTGTATGCGCTGTTCAACGCCACCTGCGCCATCGCGGCGCCGCTGGTGGGCATGCTGGGCGATCGCATCGGCCGCAGCACCATCGTGATGCTGGGTTACGGCATCTACGGCCTGATCAACGTCTGGCTGATCTTCGCCAGCAGCCGCTGGGAGATTTTCATCGCGTTCTCGGCCTACGGCCTGTTCTACGCCATCGACGCGGCGCAGAGCAAGGCCTTCATTGCCGACATCGAGCCAGAGCGCCGCGCCAGCGCGGTGGGCATCTACAACTTCGTCACGGGTTTGCTTTATCTGCCGGCGTCGCTGGTGGCCGGCGCGCTCTGGGCAACGTCACCCACGCTGGTTTTCTCGCTGGCAGCCGGGCTTTCGGCCATTGCCATCACCTTGTTCGCCGGACTGAAGCCGGCGCGCGAGCCTTCCACGCCAACTCACTCAGAGCAGGTTCCATGAAAAAGTTCAGCAACAAGATCGTCTTCATCACTGGCGGCAACTCCTGCATCGGCAAGGCCTGCGCGCTTCAGGCGGCCAGGGAGGGGGCGAAAGTCGTGATCGCCGACCTGGCCGGCGCCTTCCACGACGAGACGCTGAAGGAACTGGCCGCGCTGAGCGGCGAACCGCCGTTCGTACCGATCGACGCGGCCCATGCCGACAGTGTGCAGGCCGCCAACGAAGCCACCGTGCAGCGTTACGGCCGGCTCGACGTGGCGCTCAACAACGGCGGCATCGGTGGCCCGTAGGGCGGCATCCACGACATGCCTGATGAGGAATGGCGGCGCATCATCGACATCAACCTGACGGGCGTCTTCTACTGCGTCAAGCACGAGTTGCAGCAATTCCTGAAACAAGGCGGCGGCGTCATCGTGAACATGGCGTCGCTGGCCGGTCTGAAGGCCGAGCATGGCCTGGCGCCTTACACGGCCGCCAAACACGGCGTGCTGGGCCTGACGCAGAACATCGCGGTGCAGTACGGTGAGCAGCGCATCCGCGCCAACGCGATCTGCCCGTACTACATCGACACACCGCTGATCCAACGGGCGCCCGAGGCAGTGCGCCTGGGCTGGATTGCCGGCACGCCCATGAAGCGCCTGGGCCGGCCCGACGAAGTAGCCAAGGCCTTCATCTACCTGGCCAGCGACGACTCGAGCTATTGCAACGGCACCCAACTCATCCTGGACGGCGGGGTGGTGTCCTGACCGTTGGTGGCTTGATGGGCAGCGGCGACCAGTCTGGCCTGCCCCGGCGTTCCGAATCGACAACGATCAGATAGCGGCCGGGTTGCGATGTCGGCGTGCGGTCTTTGCGCAGCACCCACAGCGTCTGGCCTGCGGCGAGTGATCGGTCGTAGTCTTCATCGAGCAAGCCGTTCTTGTCCATGAAGCTGTTGAGCGTGGCCGGAATCCGTACGCAGCCTTCGGACTGCGCAGTGCCCAGACGCCATGCGGCAAGGTCAGCGTCGGTGGAATGCATCTGCAGGCGCAGCTTGCCCATGGCCCCGTCGCCCCAGCCGCGCACCGCGGTTACCCAGCCGAAGTCGTAGACGCGCATGCCCTTGTCGCCATAGCCGCGAAAGCCGTTCTGGTTCTTCGTGCCCTCAGCGCGAAAGTCCGGGTTCGCCATCGAGTGCCAGAAGATGCCCAGCGGCGTCGTGAAATGTTCGTAGCGGCCCGGTAAACCGGTGGAAACAGGCGCGGCGCCGACCAATGCCCAGCCCAGCGCGAACGATCCCCAGAAGAGCATTGCCGCCTGCACATCTGGATTGCGATCCACCAGCAGCACGAACTGAGGCGCAGGCGGTTCGAGTCGGGCTGCGCTCAGCGCGCTGGTCAGACGATTGGCGTAGGCGTCGGTTTCGGCCGGTGGCAGCTCCAGCACCGGCGAGACCAGGGTCGCAAACTCGGCCCGCAGCGGCACATCTGTGACATGGACAATGCCCGGTTCCGCCGCAGGCGATCCGAACGCCAGCGTCATGGCAATCATCGCGCAAGCGAGTCTGCCAAGCCCGAATGTCCGAAGGCACGAGTTCAGATCGGCACTCCGAAGCGTTGCGACGAGGCGATGAAAGTTTTCACGAGCCACACTGTGCGCCAGAAAGCCTCAGCTGTCGGTTCGGCAGCCCACCGTGTCGCCAAGGTTCGATGGCGCACGGATGGCCAGCGCCAGACCGCGTATACACGTCGTGTTCCATCCCACATTCCAGGCCTTGGCTGCGCGAAGGTGGCTGCACACGAACATTGAAGGCACACCATGAACGACACCACGCACCGCCTGCATGTCCTGGGGCAAAGCATCTGGCTCGACAGCATCAGCCGCCAGTTGCTGAGGAGCGGCACGCTGGCGCGTTACATCGCCGACCTGTCGATCGCCGGATTGACGTCGAACCCGACCATCTTCGAACACGCGATCGTCGACGGCGCCGACTACGACGACAGCATCCGGTTGCTGGATGCTGCGGGTATGGCGGGAGAAGAGTTGTTGTTCGAGTTGGCGCTGGAAGACCTGACGCTGGCCGCAGACCTGTTGCGCCCCACCTTCGACACGAGCGACGGCGTGGATGGCTGGGTGTCGCTGGAAGTCTCACCGCTGCTGGCCGACAACGCGGCGCGCACCATCCAGGCCGCCCATCGGCTGTTCGAGGGGGCGGCTCGGGCCAACATGCTGATCAAGATCCCGGGCACTCCGGAAGGCCTTCGGGCGGTCGAGGAATTGGTGTTCGACGGTGTGCCTGTCAACGTGACACTGCTGTTCTCGCATGAACACTATCTGGCTGCGGCGCAAGCCTACATGCGCGCGATCGAGCGGCGCCTGGCTGCCGGCCTCGATCCGAAGGTCGAGTCGGTGGCGTCCCTGTTCGTCAGCCGCTGGGACTCGGCGGTCAAGCTGGAAATCTCCTCGCCATTCCACAACCGGCTTGGCATCGCGATAGCGATGCGGACGTACCGCGCCCACCGTGAACTGCTGGCCAGCGAGCGCTGGCAGCGGCTGGCCATGGTTGGCGCGCGACCGCAGCGGCTGCTGTGGGCCAGCATGGGCACCAGGGATGCCGCCGCACCCGACACGCTGTATGTGCAGGCGCTGGTAGCCGCCGGAACCATCGATACCTTGCCCGAAAAGACGCTGCTGGCCTTTGCCGACCACGGCCAGGTCGGTACACCGCTGCCGGCCGATGGTGGTTATGCCGATGCCGTGCTGGAAGAGTTTCGCCGCGAGGGCGTCGACGATGCGGCCCTCGCCGAGCGCCTTCAGCGTGAAGGCGTCGAGGGTTTCGCCTTGTCGTGGCACACCACGTTGTCGTGCATCCGGGAGAAATGCCGGCCGGCGATCACTGCAACGCTGCCGTGAGCAGCCGGACTGTCGTCGCACCGGCCAGCAGGCACCGCAGCGCGGATCCGCGCTCCGGCGCTTCGACGCGGCTTCAGATCGACAGCAGTTCGACCTCGAACACCAGTGTCGCGTTCGGCGGAATCACGCCGCCGGCGCCGCGGGCGCCGTAGCCCAGCTCGGCCGGGATCAACAGCACGCGCGTGCCGCCCACCTGCATGCCCTGCACGCCTTCGTCCCAGCCGCCGATGACCTGGCCGGCGCCGAGCGCGAAGGCGAACGGGTCGCCGCGGTCCTTGCTCGAATCGAACTTCTTGCCGCGGCCGTTGCTGGCCATCGGGTCGTGCAGCCAGCCGGTGTAGTGCACCTTCACGCGCTTGCCCTGGACGGCGGTGTCGCCGGTGCCGGGTTGGGTGTCTTCGTATTGCAGGCCGGATGCGGTGGTGATCATGGTTCGGACCTCTGGGGCTCGGATGGTGAAGGGACGCGCATCATGCCACCCCATCGTTGCCGCCATGCGGCCACGGTCGCGGCCAGCCAGTCGCCGAGGGCGGACGCTGCGCTGGCCGGCAGGCCGAGCACCGCGCTGGCGGCGCGCAAGGCGAGCAGCGGCTCGCTCAGGTCGAGCGCCGCCGCGCCGTTCTGCTTGGACAACTTCTGGCCGTCGGCCGCCAGCACCAACGGCGTGTGCAGGTAGGCCGGCGTGACCAGGCCCAGTGCGCGCTGCAGCAGGATCTGGCGCGCCGTGTTGTCGGCCAGATCCTCGCCGCGCACTACGTCGGTGACGCCCTGCGCGGCGTCGTCGATCACCACGGCCAGCTGGTAGGCCCACAGGCCATCGGCGCGCTTCAGCACGAAGTCGCCGACCTCGCGCGTGACGTTCTGTCGCTGCGCACCGAGCCGGCGGTCGGTCCAGTCGATCACCACGTCTTGTCCGCCGCGCGCCGTGTGCAGGCGCATGGCGCGCGCCGGCTTGCCGCGCAGGCCGCCGAGTTCCGGCCTGCAGGTGCCGGGGTAGACGCGTTCTGCGTGGCGTTCATGGGCCAGGCCGCGCGCCGCCAATGCCTCGTCGATGTCCTTGCGTGTGCAGCCGCAAGGGTAAGCCCAGCCGCTGCCCTCCAGCATCTGCAGGGCGGCGGCGTAGGCCTCGTCGCGGCTCGACTGCCAGAGCGGCGCTTCTTCGGGCTGCAAGCCGCAGGCGGCCAGCTGCAGCAGGATCAGCCGGTCCGCGCCGGGCACGCAGCGCGGCCGGTCGACATCTTCGATGCGCACCAGCCAGCGGCCGCCCTGCGCCCGCGCGTCCAGCCAGCTGGCGAGCGCCGCCACCAGCGAGCCCGCATGCAGCGGGCCGGTGGGCGATGGCGCAAAGCGGCCGGTGCGACCGGCGGGCGGCGGTGGTGGAAATGCCATGTCGCGATCAGGCGGCCCGCCGGTTCAATCCAGCGGCCGCGCATGCCGTTCCAGCAGCGCCCGCCGCGTCGTCGGACTTTCCAGCTGCCCCAGCCACCATTGCAGCGCCCGTCCCAGGCCCAGGCTGCCGCGTTCGGCGCGCCAGGCGTAGTGCAGGGTGCCGATGGTGGCGCCACGTGCGGTTTCCTTCCTCACCAGGTGGCCGGCTTCCAGATGCGGCCGGGCCAGCGGCTCGGGCACGAAGCCGCAGCCCAGGCCGCGCAACAGCGCTTCGAGCTTCAGGCGCATGGTCGGCACGGTCAGTACGTCCTGGCCGGGCAGCAGGTTCAGCGTGAGGGGCGCCAGCCGCTGCGCGGTGTCGGCCACGGCCACGGCGCGGTGGTGCACCAGCTGGGCGTCGACCAGCGGCGCGGCGGCGCCTGCCAGCGGGTGGTGCGGCGCCAGGCAGAAGATGAACTCCATGTCACCGAGCGGCCGCAACTCCACGCCGCCCGGGTTGGCGTGCTGGGAAGACACCCCGATCGCCAGGTCGACCTGGCCGGAAATCAGCGCTTCCCAGGTGCCGGCCAGCACGTCGCTGCGCAGGCGCAGCCGGGTGGCCGGGCCGGCGCCGGCCAACGAGCCGTCCTTCGGGTCGGGCTGCTCGCAGAAGGCCTGCACGAGTTCGAAGATGGTGGGCATCGACAGGATGTCTTCGACGCTGATCGACAGCTGCGTCTCCCAGCCGCAGGCCACGCGCCGCACCCGGTTGGCCACCGCGTCCATCTCCTGCAGCAGCCGGCGGCCTTCGTGCAGCAGTTCGCTGCCGGCCGCCGTCAGCTGCGCCTGGCGGGAACTGCGGTCGAACAGCAGAACGTCCAGCGCCTCTTCCAGCTGCCGCACGCTGTAGGTCAGCGCCGACGGCACCTTGCCCAGTTCACGTGCCGCCGCCGCGAAGCTGCCGGTTCGCGCGATGGTGTCCATCATCACCAGCGCGTCGGGGGTCAGGGCCTGGCGGCGTTCGGTCATCGCAAGTCTCCGGCGCGGTATGGGGCTTCATGTTATTTGAACGGATGCTTCAAGGCCCGACCACCCTGGCGCGGAGTCGCTTCTACATTGACGGTTCTGGACAGGAGCACATTGCATGATCACCTTGCGCAAATCAGCCGACCGCGGTTTTGCCGACCACGGCTGGCTCAAGAGCTTCCACAGCTTTTCTTTCGCCGACTACTACGACGCCGCCCGCATGGGCGTGGGGAATCTGCGTGTCATCAATGAAGACCGCATCGCCCAAGGCACCGGTTTCGGCATCCACGGGCACCGCGACATGGAGATCGTCAGCTACGTGCTCGACGGCGCGCTGGCGCACAAGGACAGCATGGGCAATGGCCAGGCCGGCGCGCAGAACGCCGGCGTCATCCGCCCCGGCGACGTGCAGCGCATGAGCGCGGGCACCGGCGTGCAGCACAGCGAGTTCAACCACGCCACCGACCGTGCCACGCACTTCCTGCAGATCTGGATTGAGCCGGCGCAGCGCGGCATCGCCCCGGGCTACGAGCAGAAACACTTCGACGCTGCCGCCAAGCGCGGCCGGCTGGCGCTGGTCGCCTCCAGCGACGGCCGTGACGGCTCGGTGACGATCCATGCCGATGCCGCCTTGCGCGCCGGCCTGTTCGACGGCGATGAGGTCGTCGAACTGGCGCTGGCGTCTGGCCGCTTGACCTATGTGCACCTGGTGCGCGGCAGCCTGCACGTCAATGGCCAGGCACTCGGCGGCGGCGATGCCGTCACGCTCGAAGGCGAGCCGAAGCTGCTGCTGAGCGGCGGCGATGGCGCCGAAGTGCTGGTCTTCGACCTCGCGCCATGAGAGGGCTCCGGCATCAGTCGAGCAATCGGTGGTTCAGCCCGCAGTGGAAAGACAAGCTGGCTGCCGGCTTCACTCACTCGGCCACGATGGACGGAGACAAGCAGTCGACTCTGCATTGCATGCCGACACTTTGACGGCCACGCCGTCGGACGCCTCGGCCGAAGAGATGGTGCCGCGCGACATCGCCACCACCAAGGCCTTCGGCGCCCGCGTCGCCGAAGCGGCTGCGAAGTTCGCCTGAAGCAGCGAGCCGGTTTCAGAGCCGGCTCAGTCCAGGCGGCGCTGCAGTCGCGCCGATGGAATCGCTGCTGGCCGTCTGGCGTGTGTTGCCCTGGATCGACTGGGTGGCCGTGCTGTTCTTCTTCGCCGCGTGGGTCGGCTAGGCTGATTTCGCACGCCGCCGCGCCGAGGTTCAGCCTTCTCTGCTGGCGCTGACGAACCGCGAGCGCAGCCGCTGGATGCTGCAGACCACCCGGCGCGAGAACCGCGTCGTCGACGTCCGCTCGTTGCCGCCGCCCCGGAACACACGAGCCATGCCGACGAGAGCACGCGCCGGGCCTTTGCCGACCGCGCCGGCCGCGTCATGGGCCTGGCTGCCGAGACTTTCAACGATGGGCTGCGCACGTACTACCTGTCGTTCGCCGCCTGCGCCTGGTTCGTCTCGCCCTGGCCGCTGATGGCCGTCGCGGTCGGAGTGGTGTGGGTGCTGTACCGGCGCGAGTTCCAGTCCGAGGTGCTGTCGGTGCTCGGAGGCTGATTGCGTGGCGGCTGTGCCCAACTGGCACGACCTGAATCGCCGAGCTACCGGGTAATTTCCGTGGTGCGCGCGCCGCGTCTGGCGAATGATGTCTGTCGGGCAGAGTTTTTGCCCGATCGCCCGTCACACCCGAAGGAGACATCCCCGATGACCGACCTTTCCACCCATCCAACGCAGGCCGCCAGCGCATGGCTGGCCGACTTCAACTCCGCGCTGGAACGTCAGGACATCGACGCCGCGATGGCGCTGTTCGACGCCGACTGCTACTGGCGTGACCTCGTCGCCTTCACCTGGAACATCTGCACCCAGGAAGGCCCCGAGGCCATTCGCGCGATGCTGCAGGCGCGGCTGGCCGACGTGAGGCCCACGGCCTTCGCCGTCGAAGGCCAGGCCACCGAGGCCGGCGGCGTGATCGACGCCTGGTTCACCTTCGAGACCGCGGTGGCGCGCGGCCGCGGCCACCTGCGCCTGAAGGACGGCAAGGCCTGGACGCTGCTGACCACGATGACGCAGCTGAAGGGCCACGAGGAGAAGACCGGCGCGAACCGCATCAAGGGCGCCGAGCACGGCGTGCATCCCGGCCGCAAGACCTGGCTGGAGGATCGCGAGCACGAACTCGCCACGCTGGGCATCAGCGAGCAGCCGCAGGTGGTGATCGTCGGCGGCGGACAGGGCGGCATCGCGCTCGGCGCGCGGCTGCGCAAGCTGGGAGTGCCGGCGATCATCGTCGAGAAGAACGCCAAGCCGGGCGACAGCTGGCGCAAGCGCTACAAGAGCCTGTGCCTGCACGACCCGGTCTGGTACGACCATCTCCCTTACCTGCCCTTCCCGGCCGACTGGCCGGTGTTCGCGCCGAAAGACAAGCTCGGCGACTGGCTGGAGATGTACACGAAGGTGATGGAGCTGAACTACTGGGGCGGCACCACCGCGAAGAAGGCCAGCTTCGACGAGGCGACGCAGACCTGGAGCGTGACGGTAGAGCGAGAGGGCAAGGAGATCACCCTGCGGCCGAAGGAACTGGTCTTCGCGCTCGGCGTCTCGGGCCTGCCCAACGTGCCGAAGATCGCCGGCGCCGAGACCTTCCTGGGCGAACAGCAGCACTCCAGCCAGCACCCCGGTCCTGAAGCCTACAAGGGCAAGAAGGTGGTGGTGCTGGGCTCGAACAACTCGGCGCACGACATCTGCGCCGCGCTGTGGGAGCACGGTGCCGACGTGACGATGATCCAGCGAAGCTCCACGCACATCGCGCCGTCCGATTCGCTGATGGAACTCGCACTCGGCGGCCTGTACTCCGAGTCCGCGGTGAAGGCGGGCGTGCACACCAACATGGCCGACCTGATCTTCGCCTCGATCCCCTACAAGATCATGGCGCCGATGCAGGTGCCGGTCTACGACGAGATGAAGAAGCGCGACGCCGACCTCTATGCACGGCTCGAAAAGGCCGGCTTCATGCTCGACTTCGGCGTCGACGGCTCGGGCCTCTTCATGAAGTACCTGCGCCGCGGCTCTGGTTATTACATCGACGTCGGCGCCTCGGAACTGGTGGCCAACGGCAGTGTCAAGTTGCGCAGCCGGGTCGATATCGAGCGCATCAACCCGCATTCGGTGACCTTGTCCGACGGCAGCGAGTTGCCCGCCGACCTCATCGTCTACGCCACCGGCTACGGCTCGATGAACGGCTGGCTGGCCGACCTGATCTCGCCCGAGGTGGCCGACAAGGTCGGCAAGGTCTGGGGCCTGGGCTCCGACACGCCGAAAGACCCGGGGCCCTGGGAAGGCGAACTGCGCAACATGTGGAAACCCACCCAGGTGCCGCACCTGTGGTTCCACGGCGGCAACCTGCACCAGTCGCGCCACTACTCGGAGTTCCTGGCGCTGCAATTGAAAGCGAGGCAGGAAGGGCTCGACACGCCGGTGTACCGACTCGCACCCAGCTTCCACAAACGCTGAACCTGATGCCAGCCAGGCCGCGCCCGCCGGGCTGGCATCATTGCGCGAACTGACAAACAAGGGCTGTGATCGATGTGTGCCAGCAAGGTGGCGTCAGGCCGGCAGCGTGGATGGATCATTCCCATCGGCGGGGCTGAAGAAAAAGAGAACTCGCCGCAGATCCTGCGGCGCTTCGTGGAACTGGCCGGCGGCGACCATGCCGACATCGTCGTGCTGCCCACCGCCAGCCAGGTGCGCGACACCGGCGCGCGCTACGAACGGATCTTCGGCGAACTGGGTGCGGGCAGCGTCAGCGCGCTCGACTTCGACACCCGCCGCGATTGCGACGAACCCGGCCGGCTGGCGCGCCTCAAGCGCGCCACCGGCATCTTCTTCACCGGCGGGAACCAGCTGCGCCTGTCCACGCTGCTCGGCGGCACGCCGGTGGCCAAAGCCGTGCGGATACTGAATGCGGCTGGCGTGCCGGTGGCCGGCACCAGCGCGGGTGCGGCCTTCATCAGCGAGCACATGATCGCCTTCGGCGACGAAGGCAGCACGCCGATGGCCGGCAGCGTGCGGCTGGCGCCCGGTCTGGGGCTGACCAACCGCTTCATCATCGACCAGCATTTCCGCCAGCGCGACCGCCTCGGCCGGCTGCTCACCGCGCTGGCCTACAACCCCTTCGCCGTCGGCATGGGGCTGGACGAAGACACGGCCGCCTTCATCGCGCCCGACAACACGGTGCATGTGGAAGGCTCGGGCGCCATCACCGTGGTCGACGCCGCCGAGGTGCAGTTCTCGTCGATGGACAGCGTGAACGAAGGCCGGCCGGTGTGCCTGCTCGGCATCAAGCTGCACATCCTGACGCAGGGCGCCACCTTCAACCTGCACACCCGGCTGGCCGACGCCGGCAGCCTGGTCAGGCCCAGAATCTGACTTCCATCATCAGCTGCAACCCGGGAGAGCACAGCATGCGCATCGTCGACCGTTCGGTGTACGTGGGGCCTTCGCTCTACGCCCACTTCCCCGTCATCAAGATGGTGCTCGACCTGGGCGCGCTCGAAGCCTGGCCCACCGGGCGGCTCGGCGTCGCCTATGTCGACGGCCTGGTGGCGGCGCTGCCCAGCCTGCAGGAACACGGCTGTTCCTACCGTGAGCCGGGCGGCTTCATCCGCCGCATGCGCGGAGACGCCGAAGACCCCGACGGCACCTGGCTCGGCCATGTCTTCGAGCATGCGGCCATCGAGCTGCAGAACATCGCCGGCGAAGACGTCACGTTCGGCAAGACGCGCAGCGTCGACGGCCAGCCGGGCTTCTACACCGTGGTCTACGAATACGCCCAGCGCGACGAAGGCGTGGAAGCCGGCGAACTGGCGCTGCGCCTGCTGTGCTCGCTGCTGCCCGCCGGGCTGCAACCCGCGGGCACGGTGCCCGAGGGCTGGAACTGGGCCGAGGCGCGCGAGGAGTTCATCCGCTACGCGCAGCGCCGCGCGCTCGGGCCTTCCACAGCTGCGCTGGTCAAGGCCGCCGAGGATCGCGGCATCCCCTGGCTGCGCCTGAACGAGCAGAGCCTGATCCAGCTCGGCCACGGCAAGTTCCAGCAGCGCATCCAGGCCACGGTGACAGGGCGCACCAGCTACATCGCGGTGGAACTGGCGGGCGACAAGGAAGAGACCAACAAGATTCTCGCCAACAACGGCCTGCCGGTGCCGCGCCAGGAACTCGTGCGCTCGGCCGAGCGCGCCGTGCATGCGGCCGAGCGGCTGGGCTACCCGGTCGTCACCAAGCCCTACAACGGCAACCACGGGCGCGGCATTTCCATCGGGCTGAAGACGCCCGACGAAGTGCGCGCCGGTTTCGCCGCGGCCGAACCGCATTCCAGCTCCGTCATCGTCGAGACCTTCCTGCACGGCGACGACCACCGGCTGCTGGTGATCAACGGCGAACTGGTGGCGGCCACCCGGCGCACGCCCGGGCAGGTGGTGGGCGACGGCACCAGCACGGTGCGGCAACTGGTCGATGCCGTCAACCTCGACCCGCGGCGCGGCATCGGCCACGAGAAGGTGATGACGCGGCTGGCGCTCGACGCCCAGGCCGACATGATGCTGGCGCGGCTGGAGATGACGCCCGACTCCGTGCCCGCGGTCGGCCAGGCCGTGCCGCTGCGCAGCACCGCCAACCTGTCGACCGGCGGCACCGCCACCGACGTCACCGACGTCATCCACCCCGACAACCGCGAGATGGCGGTGCGCGCCATCATTGCCATCGGCCTCGACGTCGGCGGCGTCGACTTCCTCTGCCCCGACATCACCGAGAGCTACAAGGCGGCCGACAACGCCGGCTCCGGCATCTGCGAAGTGAACGCCGCGCCGGGCTTTCGCATGCACGTGGCGCCCAGCGAAGGCACGCCGCGCGACGTGGCCTCGCCGGTCATCGACATGCTGTTCCCGGCGAACGCGCCGTCGCGCGTGCCGATCGCCGCCATCACCGGCACCAACGGCAAGACGACCACCAGCCGCATGCTGGCGCACATCACCAAGATGGCTGGCTACACGCCGGGCCTGACGACGACAGACGGCGTCTACATCGACGGCCAGCGCACCGTGGAAGGCGACATGACCGGCCCGGTGGCCACGCGCATGGTGCTGGCCGACCCGAAGATCGACATCGCCGTGCTCGAAGTGGCGCGCGGCGGCCTGCTGCGCGCCGGCATGGGCGTGCCCTTCGTCAACGTGGGCGCGGTGCTCAACGTGCAGGCCGATCACCTGGGCATGAAAGGCATAGACACCCTGGAGCAACTGGCGGAGGTCAAGCGCATCATCGTCGAGGTGGCGCGCGACTGCGCGGTGCTGAACGCCGACGACGAGAACGTGATCCGCATGTCGGCGCACACCGAGGCAAAGCACCTCTGCTATGTGACGATCAACCCGAAGCACGGCCTCGTGCGCGAGCACATCCGGGCGGGTGGCCGCGCCTGCGCGCTGGAAGCCGGCGTCAACGGCCAGATGATCACGCTCTACGACAAGGGCCGCCACATCCCGCTGATGTGGACGCACCTGATCCCCGCCACGCTGGAAGGCCGCGCCATGCACAACGTGCAGAACGCGATGTTCGCTGCGGCGCTCGCCTTCAGTCTGGACATCAAGCTCGACGCCATCCGCCAGGGCCTGCGCACCTTCGACAGCACTTTCTTCCAGGCGCCGGGGCGCATGAACGTGTATGACGAGCACCCGTTCAAGGTGATCTTCGACTACGCCCACAACGCGCACGCCGTGGGTGTGATGGCCGATCTGGCGCAGCGCCTGGACGTGCGCGGCCGCCGCATCGTGGTGGTGGCCGGGCCGGGCGACCGGCGTGATGAAGACATACGCGCCATTGCCGCGCAGGTGGCGGGCCGCTTCGACCACTACATCTGCCGGCGCGACGACGGCCTGCGCGGCCGCGCC
>Ga0209181_10003123_pt1 | contig 26034 bp, 25 predicted proteins | sample MAT05_FD_187208 | JGI IMG/M metagenome (GOLD analysis project Ga0209181, IMG submission 187208) | Freshwater microbial communities from Lake Fryxell liftoff mats and glacier meltwater in Antarctica - MAT-05 (SPAdes) (version 2) | ecosystem: Environmental > Aquatic > Freshwater > Ice > Liftoff...
AAATAATTGTTCCTCCTGTTTGCTGTTTATAATAGCTACAAACACTATAAATAAAGAAGGAAGCCATAACCAAAACAACTGTCTTGTTTTTATGATTACTACATCTACCCATACCCAACTTACAAAACAAATAATGATACCTGCAAGCCAAAATTGATTTACAGCGGCTTCGTAATACGGTACAAAATCTTTTGGAGCGGCGAATTTGAAATTACCAACAGCATCGTATTTATTTGACAAATAAAATAATGTGACAGTGAATATAAGTGTGATTGCTATAGTTATTTTTTTTAACATCGATTTTAACCAGAATTTCTCCGTGATTATTTTCTTTAAATGAATGGCCGTTTGGGTATTAGAAGGGTTAACGCCCGGAGCTATCGAATTATTTGCCAATAAATTCGCCGTCTTTCCTGGTCTCCTCTCTTACGAGCTTTTTTCCTTTATCGAACTGTTTACCATATCCGTTTTCTGTGCCGTTTTTAAATCCACCTGTATAGTAACTGCCGTCATTGCTTGAATAAGTTCCTTCACCATCAAACCGACCATTGGTGAAATCGCCTTCATAAATTTTGCCTACAGTATGAAGAGTGAGTTTGCCTTTCCCTGTTTGATACCCATTAATCCAATTACCCTCATAGCTTTCAATCATATCAATGGTTTTTCCATAACCGTTTAACTATCCTTTTGCAAACTGACCTGTATTCACAATACCACTCTTTTTTACAGTAAAAGGTCCTTGCCCCTCTCTAATGCCGTTTACAAAACTACCATCGTAAATGTCGCCGTTGGATTAAACTAATTTTCCTTTACCGTTAGGATTACTAGCAACGAAACCACCTTCGTAAATAGCGCCATTAGGTGAAACTAATTTCCCATAGTTATTTAAACAGCTATCGGAAACGCATTTTGTTGAAGCTATCGCCGACTGAGCAAGATTAGTTGTAAAAATTATAAGTGTCCAAAAAAAGAAGTAAATTTTTCATGATTTTTATTATTAATCTTTTATACAATTTTAAACACAACAAATAATTGTAACGAAATGGCAATTGCCAAACAAACCATCCAACCCCAAAACCATTTTACTGACATGTCCATTTGTTTTACAACTTTATAGTAAATCAATATCATGAAGAACACAGCCATAATTAAAGAAATTAAAAAGCCGTATTCAGTTGCTCGCATTTGAGCTAACAGACAGTATGGTAATAGTATACAACTTCCTATAAAACAGGTAAGTGCTATTAGTTTAATAAAAAGCCATTTTTTTTCTTGTAAAAACAGAAGTGCAGCTATAATTTGAATACCCCATTTTGCACCTGCAATAGCACATGACAAAAACATTTTATCCTCTGACAAATATAAAAGCTCCGCCTTTTTAATAAACCAACAGGTAATAATACATGATATTAAAAAGTAGATAAATGCCCTTATAATATCTTTCAAAGCGACAATTTGTTATTTAGACTCTAATAAAAAAACAACTTTTAAACTGTCTATCTTATTTGGCGTAAGTAAGTAAAGTTTGTTTTCGTTTGCCCCTGATATATCGCAGTTTAACACCTTAGGTAGCTACATTTTAGCAACTGCTGTTAATTTCATACAACTAAACTATTTGAAATATTTGATCCTATTTTTATTTTTTTATCACTATTTTCTCTTCTACAATTTCCCCATTGGTTAGTATGGCTTTTAAAATATACACGCCGTTCGCACACATACCTACATCTATACTTTCTTGCGCCCGTGCATAATATTTTAGCTTTCTGCCGGAAATGTCAAATAATTCCAAAGAAGAAATTTTATTCCTGTTTGTAACATATAGCAATGTTGTTGTTGGGTTTGGATAAAACGAAATAGCATTTTTTGAATTTTGAATTTCAATACTTTCAGTTTTACTCATTGTTGATTTTCCGTCAAAGTCTATAGCTTGTAAGCGATAATAATTATTGCCCATCACTGGATTAAAATCGGTAAAAGAATAACTAGAGTCTGTCCATTAATTACAATTACTTGGTAATCAATTTACTATGGCATAATATTTGCTATTTGATACGCTATGAAAATGCAATTATTTGAGACTTTGCGCCTAAAATTTGAGCAACCCAACTGGGCTTTAAATCCAGAGTTTGGTTTGATGGATACTATTTTAGACCAGCACCCTTCATTAATAAATATAGTATCAGCAGACCTATTGGCTGGCAGTAAGCAAAGCGATTTTGGCAGACAGGATATGCCCACCGTAGAGCAAATAGTAAGAGCGGCCATTTACAAAGAGATGAAAAAATTGGATTATAGAGAGTTAGAATACGCACAAGACGATTCCAAAATTTGTCAGCAGTTTGTAAAGATAGACAACCGCAAACCCTTTAGTTTTCAGGTGTTTCAAAAATACATTTCAAAAATTACCGAAGAGAGTTTACAACAATTATTGGTTGCCATAAATAAAATAGCCATTAACGAAGGCTTAGAAGACTTGAGTAAATTACGTCAAGACAGTACTGTGGTAGAAACCAATATTCATTACCCTACTAACAACGCTTTGGTGTGGGACTGTATCAAAGAAAGCCATCGACTATTAACGCATCTGGAAAAAGAAATGCAAGACCTACAATATCGGGACTACACCAAAACAGCAAAAAAGACATTCTTTAAAATAAATGTAACCAAAAGCAAAGACAAGCGCATAGACCTGTTCAATAAACAACTCATCACCTTTACGCAATGCATCAATCAAGTAGCCAATGCCGTAAAAAAAAAGGACATTTGTAGCCTAAAAGCATTACCGATTTTTATTGCTTTAGAAGTGCTGCAACCACTCCTAACCAAGGTCTATAGTATGACATGGCGAAGAGAAATAAACAAAGAATCTGTACCCAATGATGAAAAATTATTTTCTATTTATGAACTACACACCAACATTATAGTAAAGGGTGCAAGGGAGGTACAATTTGGACATAAAGTAAATTTCTCTACCGGTAAAAGCAATTTGATATTGACTTGCGACATACTAAAAGGCAATCCTTGTGATAGCACATTATTCCAACCAACTATTGATAAAGTAGTTGAAAAGTATGGCGTAGTACCCCGTGATAGTGCCACCGATGGCGGGTATGCCAGCAAAGCCAATGCTGAGTATGCAGAAACAAAAGGCATCAAAAATATTGTGTTTAACAAAATAGTAGGCAGTTTAAAAAACATCGTAAGCAGTAAGAATATAGAAACGAGGTTAAAAAAATGGCGTAGTGGTATCGAAGCTGTAATCTCCAATTTTAAAAGAGGGTACAATATGTTTAGGTGCAACTGGAAAGGCGAAGCCCATTTTAACCAAAAGGTATTATGGAGTACCATTGCCTATAATATTAGGGTAATGACGGCTGCAGTTGTAGCAAAACTCTAAGTATCAATTGAAAAACAAGCATACTTGGGAGACTTATGTTCAGCCAGGAAAAAAAACCGATAAATAACACGAAAATGAAGTAGAAAAAACAGTTTGCAACAAACCGGACAGTTAGATGATCAACTAAACTATTTATATAATTAAATAGTTTAATGTATTATTTTTTAAATCGACTATATGGACAGACTCTAAATAGTGAAAACGGGCAAGGTTGTATTAGTGACCACGATCTTCTTTTCTAGGTATCACTTCGGCTGTTGGTCAGAGACACAACAGCGGCGTGCCGGGATAGGTGCTTTTTTTTAAGGACATACCAACAATCGCAAAAAACTCCACACTTCGGCTGTTGGTCAGAGACACAACAGCGGTGTGCCGGGATAGATGAATTTTCATAAGTACATAACAATAACGGCAATAAAATCTTTCAAGGAACTGATCTCACAAACTACATCCTTCAACAAGAATTAAAACATAACAATCCAACAACCACCAATTCCCCATCCCATAAAACAATCACCCCTAAAACTCCCCGTCTTCTACATTTCCTTATTTTTGCGGTATGGAACAGTTATTAGAGAAAATTGCCGCATTTAAAACTGAAATCAGCAGTTACGTTGCTACCAAACCAGACGAGACGGAAGCATTCCGTATCAAATACCTCGGCACCAAGGGATTGGTAAAAGATGTGATGGGAGAAATGAAAAATGTGCCGGGTGATAAAAAGCGGGAATTCGGACAGTTATTGAATGAATTTAAATTATTTGCTGAAGCAAAATACGAAGAACTAAAAGTGGCTACCGAAAATGGACCTACAGCGATTGAAGGCAATGGCCCGGATTTGTCATTGCCCGGCGATCCAATGCCTCCCGGCTCACGCCATCCGATTAGCCTGGTGCGGAATCAGGTAGTATCGATTTTTCAAAGGCTGGGTTTTGCCGTGGCGGAAGGCCCAGAAATAGAAGATGACTGGCACAATTTTACCGCCCTGAACATGCCGGAGAATCACACAGCCCGTGATATGCAGGACACGTTTTACATCAGCCAAAATCCCGACTGGATTTTGCGTACCCACACATCAAGTGTGCAAGTACGTGAAATGGAGAAAGGTAAATTACCCATACGCATTATTTGCCCGGGCCGGGTATATCGCAATGAAACCATTAGTGCAAGAGCGCATTGCTTTTTTCACCAGGTTGAAGGTTTATACATTGCCGAGAATGTTTCCTTTGCCGATTTAAAACAAACCTTGTATTTCTTTGTACAGGAAATGTTTGGCAAAGATTTTAAAGTTCGTTTTCGCCCGAGTTATTTTCCTTTTACAGAACCAAGTGCAGAGATGGATATCAGTTGCCTGATCTGTGGTGGCAGCGGTTGCAATGTTTGTAAGCACACCGGCTGGGTAGAAATTTTAGGTTGCGGTATGGTGCATCCCAACCTGCTGGAAAATTGCGGCATCGATAGCAACAAGTACACTGGCTTTGCCTTTGGGATGGGGATTGAACGGATTACGATGTTGAAATACCAGATTAAAGATCTAAGGCTTTTTAGTGAAAATGATGTTCGGTTTTTGAGGCAGTTCACCAGTGCGGTTTAAATTTTTCGAAATTGCTTTTTATTGGATAAAAAAGAAGATATGAAAGAGTTAACACTTGAAATTGAAGAAGAAAAATACAAATTTTTTCTTGACCTTGTCGATAGTTTAGACTTTGTAACGGTGCGTAAGACTGCATCCAATAAGGAATTGATTCTGTCGGTTGCCAGGGGTATGAAAGAAGCAAAGCAGGCATCGGAAGGAAAAACAAAAAGTCGTTCGGCCAAATCATTTTTAAATGAGCTTTGAGGTACGAACTATATCAGCATTTGAAAAAAGCTTTAAAAAGTTATTGAGAAAATACCCTTCCCTAAAAACTGATTTCCAGGAAATGATTGTATCCCTTGAGGAACCCCCTTGATGGGCACCGCACCTGGGAATGATTTTTACAAAATAAGCATTAAGATAACCAGTAAAGGGAAAGGTAAATCAGGAAGTGGTCGTTTAATCACCTGGGTTAAGATAGTTAAAGAAACTGTTTACCTCGCTGCCATATATGACAAATCTGAAAAGCAAACCTTCTCAGATGTGGAATTGAAATTATTGGCAAAACAAATCGGATAAATTTCAATCATGATTTTCAACATCTGCGTAATAGGTGCCGGCACAATGGGCAATGGCATTGCCCAGGTGGCTGCGCAAAATGGGTTGTCTACCCAACTGTTTGATGTAAATTTACAAGCGCTTGAAAAAGCAGCCGATACCATCCGGAAAAATCTTGAATGGCTGGTAAATAAAGAAAAGCTCACGGCTGAAGCAGCCAACAATATTTTTGAACAGATCCAATTTACCAGCAATCTGCAAGCCTGCAAAGCTGAAGTATTTATAGAGGCCATCGTAGAAAAAGCTTCGGCAAAAACGGATGTGTTCAATCAACTGGCAGCCATCAATCCCGAAGAAAGTATTTTTGCTTCCAACACTTCTTCCCTTTCCATTTCAGATTTACAAGCTGCTATCATTCACCCGGAACGGGTGGTTGGCATGCATTTCTTTAATCCTGCGCCGGTTATGAAATTGGTGGAGGTAGTTAAAGGAAAACAAACGACGGATGCGGTGGTACAAAAGATTTATGACCTCTGTTTACAACTAAAAAAAACACCGGTACTTTGCAACGATGCACCCGGATTTATTGTGAACCGTGTAGCCCGGCACTATTACCTGGAAGCAATGAAAATAGTGGAATTGGGAATTGCGTCCATTGAAAATGTAGATGCGTTGATGGAAGCCAGCGGCTTTAAAATGGGACCATTCAAGTTGATGGATCTTATTGGACTCGATGTAAATTTGGCTGTTTCAAAAAGTATGTATGAAGCATTCCATCATGCGGAAAGATTTACGCCATCACCCTTGCAGGAAGCAAAAGTAGCCAAGGGATATTTGGGTAAAAAAACAGGTAAAGGATTTTATAATTACGATACAGAATGACTGATCAAAGCCCATTCCAGCTACAATTAAAACCAACCTACTATTGCAACCAATCCAAACTGAGCAAACAAGCATCAACATTGCCCCACTGGGTGATAGCGCCGTGCTGATAAGTTTTGGAAATATCATTGACCCCGTCATCAACCAACAGGTATTGTCATTGCATCAGGCGTTGTCAACATCCGGCTTTAAAGGCTTTATAGAATCAGTGCCTGCTTATGCTTCACTGGCGGTATTTTATGATACACCCACAATCGCTATACATACCAATTCATCACCTTACCCTTTTGTAAAAAATCACTTGTTGACATTGCTGGGGCAAACCGAAACTGCAAACGAGTCTGTCAAATCAATTATCAAAATCCCGGTTTGCTATGATGCAGAATTTGGGTTCGACCTCCACTACCTGGCAGACTACCACCAGTTAACCATCAACGAAATAATAGCGATTCACACCGCCATATTTTACAGAGTTTATATGATTGGCTTTATGCCCGGCTTTGCCTACATGGGATCGGTAGATGATCGCCTGACCACGCCAAGAAAAGACCAACCCAGAATGAAGGTACCTGCAGGAAGCGTTGGTATTGCCGGATCACAAACAGGTGTCTATCCCATAGATTCACCCGGTGGCTGGCAGATTATTGGTAAAACACCGCTACAATTTTTTGATACCAACCGAACTGTTCCGTGTCTGCTGGCAGCCGGCGATAAGGTTCAGTTTGTATCCATTGATAAAAACGAATTTCAACAAATTTATGGGCGTTAGAATTACAAGACCGGGCATATTTACCACCATCCAGAACCTGGGTAGGGTTGGCTACAGAGCGGTTGGTATTGGGCCCGGTGGTGCGATGGATTTCTTTGCTGCAACAGTTGCCAATTACCTGGTAGAGAATGATAAAAATTGCCCAATTATTGAAATGCATTTCCCGGCGGCTGAAATGATTTTTGAATCAACAGCCCTCGTGAGCATTACTGGTGGGGATTTTGGTGCAGTGCTCAATGACACACTTGTTTCGTTGTGGAAGCCCTTTTTCGTGCAGGCCAACGATCGGTTAATTTTTAAAAAACAGGTAAGTGGAGCAGGAACCTACCTTGCCATACATGGCGGTATAAAAGCCGATAACTGGCTAAACAGTTGTAGTACCCATACAAAAGTAAAGGCGGGTGGATACAAGGGAAGGGCTTTAGTAAAAGAAGACCGCATTGAATTCAACAAAATCATGCAAAGGTTTTCAATCAACAATTTCCCCAACTTAAAAAGCATCATTCAACCGGTGTATGAAATGCCAAATCTCATACGCTGCATAGCAGGGCCTGAATGGGATTTGATGCAGGACGCATCCAAATCAATCTTCTCCGAATCTGCCTTTTTAATCACAGCAGATTCAGATAGAATGGGCTTTCGCCTGAAAGGAACAAATCTTAGCATGCAGGCTACGGAACAATTAATTTCATCGCCGGTGATTTATGGTACTGTACAATTATTACCCAACGGGCAACTCATTGTTTTAATGGCCGATCACCAAACAACCGGAGGTTATCCAAGAATTGCCCATGTAATCACTTCTGATTTGCCCAAACTGGCGCAGTCAGGCATTCACAGCAATATTCAGTTTAAAATGATTGCCCATCAAAATGCGGAGGATGCCTTATTTTCATTGCATCAAACATTGACTTCTATCAAAAACAATTGCAATCTTTTTTATGCAGTACATCGACATCAATTGTGACATGGGCGAAGGGATTGGCAATGAATCATTCATAATGCCCTTCATCAGTTCGGCCAATATTGCCTGCGGTTTTCATGCAGGTGATGAAGCAGAAATGAAACGGGTGGTGGAGTTGTGTTTGCAATACAATGTTGCCATAGGCGCCCATCCGTCATTTTACGATAAACAAAATTTTGGCAGAATTGAAATGAATTTATCCGCCAACGAAATTCAGCAACTGATTAGGGAACAATTATACATTCTTAACAATATCGTGCTTGCTGCCGGTGGAAAACTACACCATGTGAAACCTCATGGTGCATTGTACAATATGGCTGCAAAAGACGTTCGCATAGCGGCAGGTATTGCCGGTGCAGTAAAGGATTTTGACAGCGCATTGGTTTATTATGGCTTATCAGGTTCGGTGATGATTGAGGAAGCATTGAAAGCAGGTTTAAGCACCGCCAATGAAGTGTTTGCCGACAGAACCTACGAACCAGATGGTTCATTAACACCGAGAACGGAAAGTGGCGCTCTAATCACAAATCCAAATGAAGCCATTCAGCAGGTGATACAAATAATTCTGGAGGAAAAAGTAACCACAATCAACGGCGAAAAAATAGCTATGCAGGCAGATACCATTTGCATCCATGGCGATGGAATCCATGCGGTGGAATTCGCCAAAAAAATACACCAACGCCTGGTTGCAACAGGTATTCAAATACAAAAAATATAAGTGCTTAAAAAAAATTCAACCTACTCCGGCGCCATTATGGGAGCTGCCTTTTTAATGGCAACTTCTGCCATTGGCCCCGGCTTTATTACACAAACCACCAAATTTACGGCTGAGTTAGCGGGCAGTTTTGGTTTTGTAATATTGATTTCGGTGCTGCTGGATATTGGTGCACAATTGAATATCTGGCGCATCATCAGCGTGAGCAAATTGTATGCGCAGGATTTGGCGAATACTATTTTTCCGGGCGCAGGTTTATTACTAACTACCCTCATTGTTATCGGCGGTATTGCTTTTAACATTGGCAATATTGCTGGTTGTGGCCTCGGTTTGCAGGTATTGTTTGGAGTAGATGTAAAAACCGGAGCGCTGATCAGTTGCATCATTGCCCTGATGATTTTTATGATCAAAGAAGCTGGTATTGCTATGGACCAGTTTGCAAAAATGCTGGGTTTTATCATGATTGGGTTAACCGTTTATGTTGCGTTTCAATCTCATCCGCCGGTAGGCGAAGCCATCCAAAAAACGTTTGTACCGGATCATATCAATGAAACCATTATACTTACAATTGTGGGTGGAACAGTGGGGGGGTATATAAGTTTTGCAGGTGCACATCGCCTACTCGATGCAGGTATTTCGGGCCAGGAAAACCTCGGTAAAGTTTCTAGCAGTTCTGTTACCGCTATTTTAATTGCTGCAATTATGCGCATTGTATTGTTTCTGGCAGCGTTGGGTATTGTAAGCCAGGGCATCCTGCTGGATCCTAAAAACCCTGCTGCAACTGTATTTCAATCAGCAGCCGGCATGGTAGGCTATAAATTATTTGGACTTGTATTGTGGAGTGCGGCCATTACTTCCGTAATTGGTTCTGCATTTACTTCGGTATCTTTTATGAAAACGTTTCACCCTTTTATGCTTAAAAATTTCCGGTATGTAATAATCGGATTCATCTGTTTTTCAACCCTCCTTTTTTTATGGGTTGGCCAGCCGGTGCAGGTATTGATATTTGCCGGTGGATTGAATGGACTGATTCTTCCCGTTGCCCTATCGCTTATCTTATTGGCAGCCCGAAAGCAGGAAATCGTGGAGGAATACAAGCATCCGATCTGGATGCAAATGGCAGGATGGATAGTAGTAGTTGCCATGTCTTATTTAGGAATGAAAGGAATAATAAATTTATTTTGATAAACCAGATACAAACGCATCCGTTACATTTGCGGTTGCATATAAATTTTTGATATGATTTTAGTTACAGGCGGTGCAGGTTTATTGGGTAGCGAATTGATCCGGCAACTGCTTTCAACAGGCAGCAGGGTAAAGGCAATCTATCATAAAACGCCGCTGCCCGATTTTAATTCTAATCTGCTGGATCAATTTCAATGCGATATTTTAGACATCATTGGGTTAGAGGAAGCCATGCAGGATATTGAACAAGTGTACCACTGTGCGGCCATCGTAGCGTTTGAGCCATCCCGTAAACAGGAGATGTTTAATATAAATATTGAAGGCACCACCAATATTGTAAATGCCGCTTTAAATACCGGTATCAAAAAATTGTTGCATGTAAGTTCTGTTGCAGCATTGGGACGAATCAGAGAAAACGAAACAGTGAATGAAACCATGAACTGGACAGAAGAAACCAGTAACAGCATCTATGGACGGAGTAAATATTTAGGCGAGCTTGAAGTGTGGCGTGGCGTAGGCGAAGGACTGGATGCCGTAATTGTAAACCCGGTAATTATTTTAGGTAAAGGCGATTGGAATGCCGGCAGTTCGCAAATTTTTAAAAGCGTTTACAACGAATTCCCCTGGTACACAGAAGGCGCTTCCGGCTTTGTAGATGTAAGAGATGTGGCGGCCGCTATGATCGCTTTAATGGAAAGCAACATCAGCAGCGAACGGTTTATTATCAGCGGAGCAAATAAAACCTATCGTGAAATTTTTAATTTAATTGCCGATGCCTTTGGTAAAAAACAACCGCATAAAAAAGTAAGTCCTTTTATGGCGCAGGTAGTGTGGCGTATGGAAGCCATTAAAAGCTTGTTCACCGGAAAGAAGCCTTTGCTTACAAAAGAAACAGCAACTACGGCCATGGCAAATGTGCAGTTTGATAACAGCAAGCTGCTTAAATTTTTACCGAATTTTAAATACAGGCCGATGGAAGAAACCATCAAAGATACCTGCGCAGGAATGCAACATAAGCTTAACAATTGATGGCTTAGTTTCGTGAGTAATACAATTAATAAAGCCATCCTGCCGTTTTAACAACATTATCCGGTGGGTGAAGCTAAAACAGCCAATCGTTTTGTAAATCCATTGATCAAAAAAGTTTTTAAGTATGAAAACCATTCTTTCCTTTTTTACCATCCTTTTTTTTTCTGCTGCTTCTTTTGCACAATCAACTTACTATACCATTACGGGTAAAGTAATAGATGCTGCAACACAAAGCCCCATGCAGGCTGCATCTGTATTTGCGCAAAATACTACGATGGGTACGGCTACCGATGCGGAGGGGAATTTTAAACTCTATTTAACCAGTGGTGGCGGCTACGATCTGGTGGTTACTTTTTCCGGATACGAAACGGTAAGCAGGCGTATTTCTACCGCCAGTGAAGAAGATAAAAATGTTGTGTTTACCATCCGGAAAAAAGAAAGTGTGATGGAAGATGTGGTGATCAAATCAAGCAATGAAGTACCAGACGGTTGGGAAAAATATGGCGGTTTTTTTATTGAAAACTTTATTGGCAAAACCAACAACAGTAAACAGTGTTCGATTACGAATTATGAGGTGTTGAAATTTTATTACAATAAAAGAAGGAATCGCCTGAAAGTATTGGCATCTGCACCGATTGAAATGGAAAACCGGGCATTGGGTTATAAATTAAAATACACACTGGATTCCTTCACGCATGAATATAGCACACAGGCCAGCACCTACACCGGCTATCCTTTATTTGAAGCTTTGCAACCGGCAGATGATATTCAAAAAACTACCTGGCAACAAAACCGGGAAAAAGCTTACAAGGGTTCTATGCTTCACTTTATGCGGAGTGTGTACCATAAAACTTTAAAAGAGGAAGGCTTCGAAATTCAGTTTGTTGCAAAAAATAACGACCTGGAAACGGCTGTAAAACTGCCCAATTTTTACGGTGCATTAAACTACCAAAAAGATGACAGCACCCATTTGGTAGACATCCTCCCCAACCAGCCGGATATAGCGGTCCTGTACAGTAAAGAAGAACCTGCTGCGGGTTATGTAGAACAGAATGGAGATGCAACAGTAAAGTTTCAGTTATCCGTGATCACCATTGCAAACAACGAGTCCATCTCAATAGAACAGAACGGCTATTATTTTGACCAGAATGACATTGTCATCACAGGCTACTGGACATGGGAAAAAATCGGCGATATGGTGCCGTATGATTACCAGGCAACCCCCATCCCCTAAAGGGGAGTTCTTCTTAGCCCCCCTTTAGGGATTGGGGCTTTTCATCACCTTCTCCCATAATTCCGGTATCCTTTTAATCCAGATCAATTGTCTTTTTACAACGCCGGCCTCCTGCGCCGGTGTGCCCCAATAGATTTTATTGCCTTCCAATGATCCAGCTACACCCGTCTTACCCAGTAACACTGCATTCTCGCCAATGGTGAGGGTTTTATTGATTACTACCTGCCCCCAAATGGTTACGTTATCCCTGATATCAACACAGCCCGCAACCACCACATGGGCAGCTATCAAACAATTTTTTCCAATCACGGTATCGTGACCAATATGAATGGTATTATCAAACTTGGTTCCGCTGCCAATAATGGTATCACTGCTTACGCCACGGTCGATGGTGCAACCGGCTCCAATTTCTGCAAAATCTTCAATTACAACCCGGCCGCAACTGGGCATTTTTTTGTACCAGATTTTGCGGTCTTTTTTTGTGTTGTAATAAAATGCATCGCTGCCAATTACGGTACCCGATTGTATGATTACATTGTTACCAATGATACAATTATCCATGATGGTTACATTGGGATAAATGATGCAGTTTTTTCCAATCTGCACATGATGGCCGATGAAAGTATTTGGATAAATAAAACTGCCTTCCCCAATCACAGCGCTTTCACTGATTTGCTTTGAGGATGGCGTAAATGGATTGAAGTGGTTTACAATTTTACAATACGCTTCAAACGGATTTTCAACCAGCAATAACGCTTTTCCATCAGGACAATCGGCTCGCTTATTGATGATGATAAATGTAGCTGCACTATGAATGCAGGTATCATAATATTTAGGATGATCCACAAAAACCAAATCACCTTTTTCAACTTTATGTAACTCATTAATGCCGGTTGTAGCTGCATTGTTGTTGCCAATTAATTCAGCATTGATAAATTCAGCGATCCACTTGATAGAAACAGGAGCAGGAAATTGCATACAATTATATTTTTTACAAAGGTACTATGCTTTGGTTTTAGTGAAGGGATAAACAAATATTGATCGAATCAGTAAAAATATCGTGACTATTTTAATTTATTTATCAACTTTTTTTAGAGGTGAAAACAATGAAAATATTGAAAGCACATGAAGAATTTTTTTTGATGGCTGTAGAATTATACTGATAGTTTATTCAATGCTTATTAAAATCAACATCGGCTGAAACACCTGTAAAATCAATACTTTCAACGATTCACAAAAAAAGTATGCATTCATTTATCAAAATCAGCAGGGTTGATAAGGCGGATTAAAAATGATCGTTGCATGTTTTAAATGTTGTCCTTATCCACAGTACAAAATGAAATGTGAATAAAATATTTAAAAATATTTTTTTCGATAGGAAAATTTCTATTTAATATTGTGTATGGAAATTTGGTTTCCAGTACTTACTAACCCATACATATATATAAAGCCCGGCTTCAAAACGTCGGGCTTTGTTATTTCCGGGAAGTATTAAATCACCTGTATGCTACCGCTTTCTTTCCATCATTTTATTCATCATTAATTTATTTTCTCTTGGAATATTATTGCCTCATTTATAAACCCTTCAATGTATTGTCACAGTTTACATCTGGTGAAGGAAAGCAAACACTGAAAGATTTTTTTGATGTACCGACAGATGTTTATCCGGTTGGTCGGCTGGATTATGACAGCGAAGGATTATTGATTCTTACAAACGATAAAAAACTCAATCATGAATTATTAAATCCATTGTTTGAACATACCAGGGAATATTGGGTGCAGGTAGATGGTGAGGTAACAGACCAGGCCTTGCATGACTTGCAACATGGTGTAGATATAACGGTTGATGGAAAGGGATATCACACAAAAAAATGTAAAGCGATGGTCTTCAAAACTTCGCCTGCTGTGCCGGATAGAAATCCACCCATCCGGGTTAGAAAAAGCATCCCTACCAGTTGGATAAAAATGATATTAACCGAAGGTAAAAACAGGCAGGTAAGAAAGATGACTGCAGCGGTGGGATTCCCTACGCTCAGACTGATCCGGCACCGCATAGAAAGATGCGAAATTGAAGGACTACAACCAGGTGAAATGCGCATTTTAACCAGGGGCGAAATGTATCATTTTCTGTTTCCCAATAGAAATGATATGCAGAAAACAAAACTTTGACCATTTTTCGGCTACCTTGTAGATGATTAAATATTTTATTACAAAAACAACCAACAAATAATGCTAAAATCCATGACCGGCTTTGGCCGGGCTGAACAAACCGTAAATGATAAAACCTTCCTGGTAGAAATAAAAGCACTCAATGGTAAACAGTTTGAAATGCAATTGCGCCTGCCGCCATTGCTTCGTCCCTACGAGTTTGACATTCGCAATATGTTACAGGAACAACTGGTACGTGGCACCATCGATTGCATGATCACCATCAAACAAAATGGCACCTCCAAACCGGTAAATATCAACACCGATTTAATAAAAGCTTACTACCACCAAATTGAAACGCTGGCTGGTGAATTGAACATTGATACCAATTCTGTTTTAAGTGCATTGCTTCGCCTGCCCGAAGTGGTAACACCCACCAACGATGTATTAAACGACAACGACTTTGAAGAGTTTAAAAAGGTATTACTGAATGCCCTTTCGGAATTGAACAGGCACAGGGAAGAAGAAGGCGCCAGTTTAGAAAGAGATCTTGTTAAACGCATCAACAATATCAATGCACAGGAAGAAGCAATTGTAAAGCTGGAGCCAAACCGCATGAAGCGTATCCGGGAAGAAATTGTGCAATTGCTGGAGCAACATGTAGGTAAAGAAAACTATGATGGCAATCGTTTAGAGCAGGAACTGATTTACTACATTGAGAAAATTGACATCCACGAAGAGCAGGTGCGCCTGAAACAACACTGCGAATATTTCAGATCATTGCTTGCAAATAAGGACGAGGCAAAAGGAAAGAAATTATCTTTTATCATCCAGGAAATTGGCAGGGAGATTAACACTACCGGTAGCAAAGCATACGATGCTGAAATACAAAAATGTGTTGTAACCATGAAGGATGAACTGGAAAAAGCAAAGGAACAAATATTGAATGCCCTGTAGGAAATGTGGTGTTGATGCGGTCTGGTTATTCAAAGAAACATCAGGCTGTTTGTTGGCATAACACCAGCAGTGGCTAATGCTGCTAAGGATATGTAGCAACACGCTTCTACTGCATGTAGTTAGCATCCATTAAATTCGGCATGTTAATAAGAAAAAATGCCATGTTTCGTTTTCGGCGTTTCAAATAGATGAGTATAGGCAACTCTCTTTTTTTTAGGTTGGTTATTAGAATTAAAGACGAGCAATTGTATTTCGCCTACCGGAAGACGCACTCTAAAAAAACTGTTTTATTTTTGTAAAAATTTATTTTGTGACAATCAATTCCTACAAACCCTTTTTAGTTATTCTGGCTACCGCAAGCTTATGGCTCAGTTCCTGTGAGAAAGTAGATGTGTTTGAAAAAAACGCTCCCATACCCCTTCACAAATGGTCATACAGTCTGCAACCTGCATTTGAATTTACAATCACAGATACCGCATCAATGTATAACCTGTATGTTGTATTGAGGCATACAGATGCTTATCGGTACAACAATATCTGGCTTAACATTGGTTCGCAGTCACCGGCAGATTCGATGCGTTACCAGCGTTTCGATTTGCAGTTGGGCACCGATGCAAAAGGCTGGGAGGGAAGTGGAATGGATGATATCTGGGAGATCCGTAAATCAATCACGAAAGGGCCATTTAAATTTAATAAATCCGGTAATTATAAATTTTCCGTTGCACAAGTGATGAGAGAAAATCCCTTACCCGAAATCATGAGTGTAGGGATTCGGGTGGAACGAGTGAAGTAGGGGCTGAAGGCAGGATGATGAATAGTTGATGGTTTGTTCGAATACTTGAACGCTTTGGAATTATTTAATCAATGATCAAGCAATTCAACAAAATAACAATCCAACCATTTAACAATAAAACAATTCAACAATATAACCATTCAACCATTCATCTGTATCCATGACACTCAACGTTCATATTTACTACAATGCCATTCTCTTTATATAAAACAAAGCGTTTAAGGTTTATTTTCCTGCTGTATTGGTTTTTACTGGCCTATATCATTGCCGCTTTGGTATGGTGGTTTATAGCACTAAACCGCTTGAATGTACAACTGGCAGAATATGAAATCTCGCAGTTAAAACCCGCCGATCCGCAATACCTTCATTTAATAAAGGAAATAACAGATGTAGAAAAAAGAAAAGCGGCGCAGTACATTGGAGAAGGAGCCATCTTTTTTTTATTGATTTTATCAGGAGCCGGTTTTATTTACGGGGCAGTAAGGCGCCAGTTTAAAATGGGGCGAGAACAACAAAACTTCATGATGGCCATTACGCATGAATTAAAGACGCCGATCGCCATTGCAAAATTGAATTTAGAAACGCTGCAAAAAAGAAAACTGGAGGATAGCCAGCAACAAAGGCTGATTCAAAATACCATACAGGAAGCCAACCGGCTAAATGCCTTGTGTAATAATATGTTGCTGGCATCGCAGTTAGACGCAGGAAAGCATATCATGACTACAGAGGAAATCAACCTCACTTCATTGGTAGATGATTGTGTAGCTGATTTTATCACCCGGTATCCAAATAGAATTTTCGATAAGGTAGTTGAGAACGATTGCTTTATACATGGTGATATGTTGATGCTGCAAATAGCACTCAATAATTTAATTGACAATGCCATCAAGTATTCACCCAAAGACGCTGCAATTACCATCCTATTGCAACTGCAGGATCAGCAAATACAGTTGCAGGTGCAAGACCAGGGCAAAGGAATTGAGGCTGCAGAAAAGAAAAAGGTGTTTGATAAATTTTACCGGGTAGGCAATGAAGCTACCAAAGGTGCCAAGGGAACAGGTCTTGGATTGTATCTTACCAAAAAAATTGCGGATCAACACCATGCATCCATTTTTGTTACGGATAATACGCCAACAGGAAGTAGTTTTGCAATAGTATTTCAACCAGCAAAAGACAATGGATGATTTAAAATGAATAGCAGCGTGATTGATCATTTTTTATTTGGCTATTCTTTCGGTATTCATACAGCGCTTTTCCTTAGAAAGAATCTTCAATAAAAGATTTTCAATTCATATAATCCTCAATTAAAAACATGGCAACTCAAAAAATTTCGATTTTATTGGTAGAAGATGAAGAAAACCTGCATGAGGCATTAAAGTTAAACCTTGAGTTGGAAGAGTATGAAGTTACCAGCGCCTTCGATGGAGTAGAAGCCCTTAAAGCAGTAGAACACGAGCATTTTGATTTGATGATATTAGATGTAATGCTGCCAGAGCTGGATGGCATCAGCGTTTGCGAAAGAATCCGGTTACAAAACAACGAAATCCCCATCCTGATATTGAGCGCCAAAAACAGCAGTGCAGATCGGGTGCTGGGTTTAAAAAAAGGAGCAGATGATTATCTTACCAAACCATTTAATCTGGAAGAATTACTATTGCGGGTAAACAAACTGGTTGAAAAAAGCAAACGGCTATCCACCAGAAAACCGCTGGAGCATATTTATAATTTCGGCAAAAACGAAATCAATTTTAAAGCATTGGAATGCACTACTAGCAACGGTAAGAAAATTACCCTTACCAAAAAAGAAATCATGCTGCTGCAATTGCTGATTGAAAATAAGAATGAAGTGGTAACCAGGGAAAAAATACTACAGGCCGTTTGGGGTTACAATGTTTATCCAACTACCCGTACAATTGACAATTTCATTTTAAGCTTCCGTAAATATTTTGAAGAAGACAGTCGCAACCCACAATACTTTCATTCCGTAAGAGGGATTGGTTATCGGTTTACGGAGTTGTAGCATTCAAGGCATGTACAATTACATCAGCCTTGTTAAATAGTTCTTCCATTTTATCTTCGTCTGCACAGGGCGTGTACAACTGCCATTCAATCTCATCCAGCAATTGCTGAACCTGCAGGCTGGTAGCAACCGCTACGCCTTTTCTATCCGCTTCTTCTGCTATACTTTTTTTATTGAGGGTTGATAAAGGGATCTGCAGCTTACACGCTAAATATTTTCTTAACTCATTGTTAAGTGCTTCGTAAAAGCCACGGCAATCATGAGCAATCAGTTTTTCTTCAGTTAACAAAAGCGGGTTTACCGACACATCTGTTAGTTCCAGTTCTGGCGCAACAGTTGCCATAGCTTTGGGCCTGGGTTCATCATTTACGGGAGCAACAGCAACTTTTGAATGCTTTCTTTTATCAGTCTTAAACCAAACAAATAAACCAGCAAGCAATAACATAGCAAGTGGAATCACGATCAACCAGCGATTGGTAAAAATTGTATCCGAAAACTGTTGCTGGCCTGTTTTTATTTTCATGCCATCTATCACCAATTGCTTTTTACCAGTTCCTTTTGCAACTTCTAACATGAATGGCTTCGTCATCACTGTTTTGTATTTGCCTTCTTTTACATCAAAAAAGCTGAAAGCAATTTGCGGGATATTATAACTGCCGGGCTTATTCACTGTAAAAGGATATTCAAAAACTTTGATACCACTTACCGGAACGGTCATTTGATCCAACTTTTCCTTTGTTTGCGATTCATACGCTTCTATTCCGGCAGGCCAGGCAATATCCGGAGCAATGATCATCGACATATTACCGGCACCTGAAATGGCAATTTTTAATTTACCGGCATCATCTGTTGTGAAACTGTTTTTTTCAAGTCCGCCATCAATTGTAAAATTCCCAACTGCGCCATTAAATAAAGCGGTCTGTTCTTTATCCGGCAAAGGCTTTACCATAATTGTTACCGGCTTGCTTTGCAACGTCACCTTCTCATCTTGTAATCCTTCGGCAGGTATGGTTGTTTGAGTAAAATCTCTCAGCATATTATCCAGTGCATCCTGTTCCCGGTTTACATAGGCTTCCTTTATAAAATGAATTTCATTTTCCACCTCTGCACTTTCCAATTCTACGGCACCTGCCTGTAAGGGATACAACTGCGATTTGCGCAGCGTGTACACATTGTACTCTTTGCCATTCAACGTTTCGATGGTATAATAGGTATTACCTGGTGCCAACAGGTCTACTACAGAGAAGCCGTTGAAAGATGGGTTTTTTATGATGCTGCTTTCAGATTTTAACCGGGTGTACAGTTTATACGATACCACAAGCGGCTCACCCACAAAACAGGATTTTTTGTCAACATCCACTTTGATGAAAATATTTTTATTGATTTTATCTTGCAGATTTTCACCCGCTTTTAAAATATAATCTTTGTAAACAGATTGAATGGTGGGTTCATAAAAACCAGACAACCCAGCAGCAGCCTGACTATTGCCTTGGTTATTGCCAGTTGAATTATTAACAACCAATGTAACCCGGTTGCTTCGAAGGCTTTTTCCGTCTGCTGTTGCGATGGCTGGTTCTATCTTAAATTTTCCAATTGATTTAGGCTTTAAAACATACGTGATCCCAATATATTGCCGGGTTACACCATTGCTGCTTTCCATCCCGCTTTCCTGATTGGGGCCGCTTAACACAATAAAATCGGTTAACGAAGGAGGAACGATTTGTTGCACTTGCCCGGCATTCTCAATCATCAGCCGTAGTTCGGCATTTTCATTTTTACCAATGGTGCCGGGCGAAATGGTAGCCGTAAAACGGGTTTGTGCCAATACATTACATTGGCAGAGAACCACAAATAACCCAAGAAGAAAAAATATTTTTTTTGAATGCCGTACCATAAAGAGGATTACAAAAATAAACTATAGAAATACAGCATAATTAAAAATGCTGTTAATGGTTATAAAAAGTATGGTAGCATGGCTGAATTGCTTTGTGGCTGAAGTATTCATTTGTTGTTCATCTAAACAACAACCAACTATTCAACTAACAACAATATAATAGTTCAGCTTCTAAGGTAAATCTCCCAGTAAGGGCCGCAGTACAATATCTTCAACAACTGCCTGTGGCGAAAGTTTGCTGGCAGCAAGAATCATTGTTGCAATATCACCCGCCTCCATAATGCGCCTGGATGAGTTATCAAAATTGCCCCAGGAATCGGTAAGTACTGCCCCCGGATAAACACCCATTACTTTAATATGATGTGGTTTTAACTCTTCCCGAAGATTTTTAGTTAAACCCATCATTGCAAATTTGGTGATGCTGTAACTGCCGCCGTTGCTATACGCATTCAAAGAAGCAATGGAACAAATATTTACAACCAATCCCTGCCGGGTTGCAATCATAGCGGGGATTAGTTTTCGGGTAAGATGGTAGGCACTGTACAAATTGGTGTTCATCATTTTTTCCAGCAGGCCATCTGCTTCATCGTAAATACTGCCGGGCGAAAACGTACCCGCATTGTTTACCAAAATATCAACCTTGCCTGATTGTGTACTATTTAATCCGTCCAATACCCATTTCCCAAAATCCTGCACCTGCTGTTTAACAGCCATATCAACTGCCTTCGCATGAACGGTACTTTCCGGATACCTGGTTTGCAATTCCGCAACGGTATTGTACAAATTCACTTCATTTCTTGCACATAAAAAAAGGGTAGCGCCTTCGGCTGCAAAAGCAGTAGCAATGGCTTTACCAATACCTTTGGAGGCACCTGTAATGATCACATTCATATTCAAAAATTAAGTTGTTTAGTAAGTTGATAAAATACAGTTAACAATAAATATTACAATAGGTTAACCTTTTTGCTTTGGCATTTATGTAATATCGTGGCTTATTTTTGCGTTTACATTATTCAATAACATTATCTGAAATAACTTATGAAGTATAAACATCTCTTTTTCGATTTAGATCATACCCTTTGGGATTTTGACGCCAATGCAAAAATAACGCTTACAGAAATTTATGCTTTCTTTAATTTGTCTTCGTTGGGTGTAACTCCTTTTGAAGATTTTTATAAGCATTATTTACACCACAATGAAATCTTGTGGGATCGCTATCACAAAGGGTTCATCTCCGGCGAAGAGTTGAAATGGAAACGTATGTGGCGCACCTTGCTCGAATTTAAAATTGGTGATGAAAAACTCGCCCGGGAAATGAGCGAAAAATTTCTGGATCTTTTGCCAACCCGTAAACTGCTCTTTCCGCATACCATTGAGATTTTGGACTATTTAACCAATAAAAATTATTACCTCCACATGATCACCAATGGTTTTGAAAAAATACAATGGAGCAAAATAAATAACAGTGGGCTAGGCCGGTATTTCAAGCATGTAATTACGTCTGAAACAAGTAACAGCCTAAAACCGAAGAAAGAAATTTTTGATTTTGCTTTGCAAAAAGCAGGCGCCACGTTGGCTGAAAGTATCATGCTGGGCGATAACCTTGATGCTGATATACAAGGTGCGATGAATGTAGGCATGGATTCTGTTTTTGTAAACCATATCAACACCGTTACTGCGTTAAAACCAACGTATATTATTAAGCATTTGAAAGAGCTGGAAAATATTTTTTGATGATGAAAGCGGCCAGCTACAGGGTAGATATTGCTTGCTATGTAGTTGATGCAAACGCAACAGCAATATCGGGATAAAATCCGTTTAAAAAAAACCATCTCAGGTGAGATGGTTTTTTCATTCATAAGCTAAATTAAATTTTCGCTGTACTACTTTTTTCTTTGCAGGATGACTTTTCTGCTGTTTCAGCTTTATTGCAGCAGGTTTTTCCCTTTGCACATTTCTTTTTCTTTTTTCCGTTATCTGCAAACGTTACGCCAGTAACCAGTAAAGCAGCGGTCGCTAATAAAAATACTTTTTTCATAATGTCAATTTAATTTAGTTTAAAAATACAACGTGAATGTATGTGCTAAATTGCATCTGGCAAAGCCATTTCTGTTAATTTTTAGGAAACACGGGTGTTTTTTATCCTATCTCTCATTCAAAGCAAACGCTACAATAAATCCGAATAACAACGTTTATCAACCCTTCAATAATCAGGCTTCGCACATTATAATGTGGCTAAAACGGTAACTCCACCCTGCACCACCTCGTTTAACTGCACATTAATTTTTGTACCCACTGGCAGCAAAAGATCTACCCGGCTACCAAATTTGATAAAGCCCATTTCTGCATTCTGACTCACCTGCTGGCCTACCTGCAAATAATTTATGATGCGCCTGGCAAGTGCGCCGGCAATTTGTTTTACCAAAATTTCTGTATTGCCATTTTTTATCACCACCGAATGGCGCTCATTTTCGGTAGATGATTTTGGGTGCCAGGCCACCAGGTATTTGCCTTTATGGTATTTATTGTACACTACTTCACCACTTAGCGGGTTTCTGTTTACATGCACATTGGCAGGACTCATAAAAACAGATACCTGTAAACGTTTATCATGAAAATATTCCGTGTCTGTAACCTCTTCTATTACTACTACTTTTCCATCAGCGGGTGCTATGATTGCGCCATCTTTAAAAGTGAGCTGCCGGTTTGGAATGCGGAAAAATGAAATAAGGAACAACAACAATCCCAACGTTGCAAAAAAGAAGACCCATCCCAGAACAGGAAGCGATGCGCTAAAGAAATAAAAAAAAATCAAATTGAGTGCACCAAATATCAATGTCCCTATTGCGATGCTTTTATAACCTTCCCGATGTATTGTCATGCTTAAAAAATTGAACGGCAAATATAAGTTACCTGCCAATGCTGCAAGTCAAATGGCTATAGAAATAATTTGATATAGAGCCAAACAAAGGGAGTGGCGATCAACAAAGAATCAAACCGATCTAAAAAACCACCATGCCCGGGCATAATGGCACCACTGTCTTTTACATCGGCCATCCGCTTGATTTTGCTTTCCAGCAAATCGCCCAGGGTGCCAAAAACAGCACAGATAGCCGCTATGATAAAATAAGTTTGCTTTTGCGCAAAAGGGGTAAAGTACCGCTCAGCCAATAAAGGGAAAAGAAAACCAATGAGCAACACACATAAGATAGCGCCACCAATGGTACCTTCCCAGGTTTTTTTGGGCGATATTTTAGAGAACGGGGTTTTGCCAATAAAGGATCCTACGAGGTAAGCCATGGTATCATTGATCCAGATACTGAAAATGATCGCTAGTGGAATGGTGACGCCAAATTGCTGCCCAGGTCGGGTTACGTCAAATTGCGACCAAATGCCGCTGAAATCCAGCAGCATCATGATCGGCATGGTTATATAGGCCAGGCCAAACAACGTATATTTTAAATACGCTTCCCCGTAAATTTTCTTCAAAAGTTTGATAAATTCGTACCAGCATCCAAAATGTACCAGTACAAACAAGGCCAGAAAACTCCATTGGTTCCAAAGCAATCCACCCATCATTACTACCACAAAGATCAAAGCCGTGGTGGCACGGATTTTTAAGGTTTCTACGTTGATGGCCATTTCGGTTAAAGTTGAGTTGATTTGCCTACAGGAGAAGCATCATTTTCAAAAGGGTTATTGCTGTAATCAGCGCCTGGCAAAGGCAATTCTTCTCCGGGATGGTCAATATCATTTTTACTTACATTTTCAAACAGTATAAATAAACCATAAACGGCCGCAATACTTGCCAAACCAATCCAAAGCGGGAAATGATCTTCCATTTTAGAGGGGTCCATTTTTTCGCCAGGTTTTGTTGTAACGTACATCATTGTGATGGCGAAACCATTATTAAAAAAGTGCCCCAATATGCTTAACCAGAGATTACCAGTTCGGTAAAACATCCAGCCCAGTACAAAACCAAGTGCAAAACGGCTTAGAAAACCAAGATAGGAACCATGAATGGCACTAAAAATAATGGCGGTAATTACGACCCCAAGCACTGGCATTTTAAACCATCGGGATAATAAATTTTGAATGGCACCACGGAAAAGTATCTCTTCAAACATTGCGGGCAAAAAGGCAATCATGATTACCGAAATCAAATAATCGCCAAAATCGTTCATTCTGGCTATCACCGCCACTTGCTTATTATAAGCATCTTCAGCTTCCTTAAATTTCAGCAGGGTAGCTTTTGACCAGGGCAGCATTTCAGTTAAATCCTGCAACACACTTACCATTGGAAGAGCCGCCAGCATAATTAAAATAACCAATACACCAGACCGCCAATTGAATTTTGGTTGAAGTCCTAAATGAACAAATGGCTTTTTATGGCATACCAGCGCATACAAAACGGGCGGTAAAAAAAAGAGGAATAAGGTGGTGATCAATTGCATCCATCTTAAAGCCGTTGCATTTTCCGGCTTTAATAAATTATCCATTAACTGCGTAGTAGAGCCGCCCTTAAAATCGTTCAGATTAATTTTTCCGAGCAAAGGGATGAAACTTGCCACGCCTCCAATAATCAATCCTACTCCGATAAAAGCCGTTAAAATCCCAAGCTGTCCCCAATAATTAAACCGTTTAATTGCTAAATACGCCATAGTGTATGCTTATAAGTGCGTAAATTTACAGCCAAAAAAGTACATTAAGTTTATGGTTTTGGGTTTGTTGTTTTCTGTTTTTAAAATCACTTCATAAAAACTGCGAAAAAACTGACTAAATAATTTGGATTATTGACTATCTGATTTGCATTGAATGCAATTGGAATATTTAGAGACTGAGTGATCCGAGCAACCATCAACCGTAAACAATAAACCATCAACACATTTATGCCTTCAATCGGTAACATACAACTTCCTGAATTTCCTTTATTATTGGCTCCTATGGAGGATGTAAGCGATCCGCCGTTTAGGGCCGTTTGCAAAGACAAGGGTGCCGACCTGATGTACACCGAATTCATCAGTAGCGAAGGTTTAATCAGGGATGCCATCAAAAGCCGCCAAAAACTGGACATTTTCGATTACGAAAAACCGGTGGGTGTGCAAATTTTTGGAGGTGATGAAGAAAGCCTGGCATTGGCAGCTAAAATTGTGGACGTCACCAATCCAGATTTACTGGACATTAATTTTGGCTGTCCGGTGAAGAAGGTAGCAATGAAAGGTGCAGGGGCTGGTGTATTAAAAGACATCGATCTGATGGTTCGCTTGACAGCCGCTGTTGTAAAATCGACCACATTACCAGTTACAGTTAAAACCCGGCTTGGGTGGGACGACATGACCCGTAATATTGAAGAAGTTGCGGAACGTCTGCAGGATGTTGGCATTAAAGCTTTGGCCATTCACGGTCGCACCCGATCACAAATGTATAAAGGCGAAGCGGATTGGACGTTGATTGGTAAGGTTAAAAATAATCCCCGCATTACAATCCCCATTTTTGGCAACGGCGATATTGATAGTCCGCAAAAGGCAGTTGAATATAAAAACCGATATGGTATAGATGGCATTATGATAGGAAGAGCCGCCATTGGTTATCCGTGGATTTTTGATGAAATCAAGCATTTTATGAAAACCGGGGAGGTTTTACCCTCACCCACGATTGAAGACCGGGTGGAAGTTTGCAAAAAGCATCTGCATAAATCGTTTGAGTGGAAAGGGCCGATGGTGGGCATATTCGAAATGCGTCGTCATTATGCCAATTATTTAAAAGGATTGCCAGGTATCAAGGATTACCGCTACCAGTTGGTTACTTTAAAAACAGTAGAAGAAATTGATGCGGTATTGGATGAAATTATTGTAAAGTATGCCGGTTATCAGTTTGAAAAAACGCCGATAGAATTAATTAATTATCATG
>Ga0209181_10003126_pt1 | contig 26018 bp, 21 predicted proteins | sample MAT05_FD_187208 | JGI IMG/M metagenome (GOLD analysis project Ga0209181, IMG submission 187208) | Freshwater microbial communities from Lake Fryxell liftoff mats and glacier meltwater in Antarctica - MAT-05 (SPAdes) (version 2) | ecosystem: Environmental > Aquatic > Freshwater > Ice > Liftoff...
AATCGAAGTCGTCGGGCTGGGTGTGTCTGTGTCTGGTATTCAAGCTGATTGCTCCGTGAATGAGTGTTTCTAATGTCTACTCTTGACCAGAACCGCCGTGGCCCGGCTGGCCCCGGCGTGTTCTCGCCGTGGAAGGGCTAGACGCCACGGGGCGAATCATTGTGCCGTTCCCCAAGCGGGATGGCTTCGCCCCAAAAGTTGTAGGCCAGTGATTTAGGCCATGCCACATACGCGGCGTCGATTTTGATCTGGAACCCGCCGTCCTCGATGAGTGAAGGTATGTCCCGGGTCAGGTGACAGCCGCCCGCAATCTTCGCCCAGTAGGGTTCCAGGCGGAATTGCCACTTCCTGACTGCGGCATCCGGGGCAAGACCGTGCTCGGCGAAAACCAGTTTTCCTGATGGCCGCAAGACCCGTTTCATTTCGCGAAGTGCTTGAAGCGGATCGGGTATCGAGCACAGGGTGTAGGTGCAGACAAGCGAATCGAATGACGCATCCGGGAATGGCAGCTCCTCTGCCGACGCTGTCACCAGATCGACCGCCAAGCCCGCCCGTTCACTTCGTTTCTGCGCAAGCCGGTTCATCTGGGTAGCAGGGTCGATGCCCACCAGTCGTTTGACCTTGCTTTTGTCGTAGAAGCCCATGTTCAAGCCCGTACCGATGCCGATTTCGAGTACGTCGCCGGAGGCGGTTGGCACGACCTTTCTCCGTTGCCTCGAAATCAGGCCGAGTCCGCAGGCGCAATCGAGCGCGTGTGGAAGGAGTGTGCGGTCATACCAAGATTCAGACATTACGTGTATCGAACTCCGAAGTAGTAGCGCCTCCCGTGTGAGCGCCGATTGAGCAAGGGGTTAGGCATCTCGGGTTTGGCAACCCTCGTTTGGCAAGCACGGGACGCCCATGCTAACGTTACCTAGCTCAATTCAACGACACCCAACCTATGTTGAACTTCGCGCAGTTGCTCGTGGCCTTCCTCATATGGGCTGGAAGTGCGCTTCTGTTCTGGCTTTTTGTGCGAGGCTTCCAACTGCGTATCTCGATGACGCGTTGGCCACGGATCCGGGGCGTCGTTCGCGAACATAACGTCCATTCGCATCGCGACCTTCATGGGCCAGGTCACCATCGACCAACGGTGACCGTTGAGTATTCTTCCGCTGGCCTCAATCACCTTGTACAGTGCGGTTCACCAACTCGTATGGGGTTCGCTCACAAAGAAGGAGCGCGATCCACCATGGCCCAATTCGCGATCGGCGAAACCGTTGAAGTCTACGTTGATCCGAAGGACCCTCAGAGGGCGTTTCTATATCCCCCAGAGACTCCAGCGCTGCTCATGCTTTTGCTCGGATCACTGTTTCTGTTTTTCGTCGGAGTCGGCATGAACTAGAGCGGCATCCGTATCAATACCGGGTCGTTTTACCGTAGCCCCCAAGGGCGACGGCTGAAAACTTCGATATTACGTGTGAAATCCGCTAGTCCGCCCTTAATAGCGCCGACCAGCGCAGGTCGTTTCTCTGATGTCAGCCGTTGGCGCTCCGCTTGAGCGATGGGTTCGCGAAGGAATCTGGCGCGCCTGCAAATCGCCCGAAAGTCACTCTGAATACTGCCTTTGAAATCAACTACTTAACGGGAGTAATTTGAGATGCCTCAACGCAACCACTCGAATGCTTCCCCGAGTTTTCTGGTCGGTTGTTCAGCAATGACCTGACCGTGAAATAGAACGATACGCTGGATGGGTAACAAAAAGAGTGGCTCAATACTGCGCCGTAGCAAGTAGGATGCGCATCAGTATGCGCACCGTGGTCGCGCCTATCACGCTGTAGATATCACGAACGGATGGTGCGCACTCTGGTGCAAACCCTACTTCGATAGCCAGCGACAGGGCACAGCTTCTTCATGCATCAGCCCTTGCATATGGGCTAGGAGTCAATTTCGGCAGAAATCATCTGGCGATTTTTATAGCTTAGCCAGGTAAAACACGGAAGGCAGCCAAAAGCTGTTGCCATGAGTCGGCGTTTTGGGGCTGTAAACAGCCCGGTTGCGTTCTTCCCTTACCGCCCCAACGTAGTCACATCCGCGTGCTACCGTTCAGCCCCCGCGCCTTTCACTGATTTTCCGAAGCCCATGACATGACGAGCTTGCAAACACGCCTCGGCGCACTTTCCACTGAACGTATCCAGGGCATTCGTCGTGGCATTGAAAAGGAAAGCCTGCGCTCCTTGCCAACCGGCGGCCTCGCGTTAACGCCGCATCCCTCCGCGCTCGGTTCCGCGCTGACGCACCCGAGGATCACCACCGATTTCAGCGAATCTCAGGTGGAACTGATCACCGGCGTTCATCCCGATGCCGAGTCCTGTCTGGCCGAACTTACGGAGATTCACCAGTTCACCTATCGCAGTCTCGCCGCTGCGGGCAACGAGATGCTCTGGGTGTCGTCGATGCCTTGCGGGCTGCCGACCGATGAGACGATTCCACTCGGGCGTTATGGCTCGTCCAACGTGGGGCGCGCCAAGAGCGTGTACCGCATGGGGCTCGGCCACCGCTACGGGCGGCGCATGCAGACGATCTCGGGTATTCATTACAACTGGTCGTTGCCGGGCGTGACGAGTGAGGAATATTTTTCGCTGATTCGTAATTTTCGGCGCCAGGCGTTTTTGCTGATGACACTGTTCGGCGCGTCGCCTGCGGTGTGTTCTTCGTTCGTTGAAGGCCGTCAGCATGATCTGCAAACGCTCGCCGAGTTCACGCGCTACATGCCGCATGGCACCTCGTTGCGCATGGGGCGGCTTGGCTATCAGAGCGATGCCCAATCGTCACTCGCCGTGAGCTTCAACAGCCTCGAAGGCTATGGCGCATCGTTGCAGGACGCGTTGACGCGAAACTACCCGGCGTACGAGGCGATCGGCATAAAAAATCCCGGCGGCGATTACAACCAGTTGGCGACTACGTTGCTACAGATTGAGAATGAGTTTTACGGCACCATCCGGCCGAAGCGCGTGATCCATCCGGGCGAGCGACCGCTGCATGCGCTGCGCGAGCGCGGTGTCGAATATGTTGAAGTGCGGCTGATGGATCTCGATCCGTTTGTGCCGGTCGGCATCACGGCGGCGACCACGCGATTTATTGACGTGTTCCTGCTGCATTGCCTGATGAGCGACAGCCCGCCCGACTCGCCGCAGGAAATCGCGGCGCTGGGGCGTAATCAGCATAAGACGGCGGCGCGCGGACGCGAGCCGGGGCTCATGCTGGAACGTGACGGCACCGAGGTTTCGCTCATGGATTGGGGGCTTGAGGTGATCGGACAATGCGCGCCGATTGCGGTTGCGCTGGATGCTGCGCTGGGCGGCAGCTTGTACGCCGACGCTGTGGCCGCTGCGCAGCAATCGTTACAACATCCGGACACCCTGCCCTCCGCCCGCATACTCTCTACGATGGCTACTGACTTCACCAATTCATTCGTCGGCTTCCTGCGTGAGCAATCAAGGCAAACGCAAACGCATCTGCTTGCGCTACCGTTCTCGGCCGACCAGCAGGCGCGCTACGAAGCGATGACAAAGGAATCCATCGCCGAGCAAAAGCGAATCGAAGCGTCCGACAGCATGGAGTTCGAAACCTATCGCCAGAATTATGTTTCGCCGAAACGGTTGGGCGTGTAGGTCGGTCTTTATCCCCTCTCCCCTCGAGGGAGAGGTGCTCAAACTCCACGTCAGTGCGGCGATCCCTCGGTAGTGAGTGACAACCCCTTTCGCGCTAGACTCTGCCCATTAAAAATACGGACAACTTCATGGAACGCCGCCCCTTATTTCACGCCAATCTGAACGTCTCCGTTATGTGCCTGGGCACCATGACCTGGGGCGAGCAAAACACTGAGGCCGAGGCCCACGCACAGCTCGAATGGGCGATGCAGCATGGCATCAATTTTGTGGATACGGCCGAGATGTATCCGGTGCCGCCACGCGCCGAAACCGGGCTGCGCACCGAGATCATTCTTGGCAACTGGCTGGGCCGTCCCGGCAATCGCGAAAAGATGGTGCTCGCGACAAAAATTGCAGGGCCGGGCCGACGTGACTGGATCAGAAACGGCGCGACGTCATTGACTAAAGAGAACATCATCGACGCCTGCGAAGGCTCGCTCAAACGCCTGCAAACGGACCACATTGATCTCTATCAAATTCACTGGCCAGATCGCAACGTCGCGGCGTTTGGTTCATGGCAATTTGACAGTAGCAAAGAGCGCGAAACCGTGCCGATCATCGAGCAGGTCGAGGCGATGCAGACGCTCATCAAGGCGGGCAAGATTCGCGGCTACGGCCTGTCGAATGAATCGGCCTGGGGCACCACGATGTTTTGCCGCGCGGCCGATGAACTGGGCGCGCCAAAGCCGGCGTCGATTCAGAACACGTACAGCCTGCTGAACCGCAGTTTTGAGGGCGATCTCGCGGAGGTGAGCTATCGCGAACAGGTGCCGCTCTTGGCCTACAGCCCGCTCGGCATGGGCGCGCTGACCGGCAAATATGCGAAGGGCGCGATGCCGGTGGGTTCGCGCTTTCAGACGTTTCCGGACTTCTTCGGCCGCTTCCGCAGACCGCTTGCTTTGGTCGCAGCCGACGAGTACGCCGCACTCGCCAAAAAGTACGAGATGAGTCTGCTTGACCTATCGATTGCGTTCGCGGTGAACAAATGGTTCGTCGGCAGCGTAATTCTCGGCGCGACCAGCGTGCTGCAATTGCAGCAGTGCTTCAATGCCCATCATGTGAAATTGCCGCCAGAAATTTACGCGGAAATTGAAGCGATCAGTAGCCGTTATCTGCATCCGCAGGCTTAGTTTTTTTAGCTCAGCTTTTCGGTGAAAGCCTTATTGAACTAGGGCTAGCGATGATTTGTGGCTATTGTTGACTATGACGATAAATGGCGCTTATCCCCAATGCAGTGGGGCTTTTAGCTTAAAGCTGTTGCGCTCAACGCATCGCAAGAAAGGCTCGAAATGTCTCCTACCGACACACTCGCTGCCCTAGGGAAACTGGCAGAACTGCCGGGTGACACGCTGGAGAACGCGATCCTGACCGGTGCGGACCCGGTTCTGCCGTCGTCCTTCGCGGTCGGTACTGCGGCTCAGGCAAGCGTTGCGGCGGCTGCGCTGGCTGCGGTCGAACTAGGCCATGTTCGCGGTCAGCCGTACCAGCAGATCAGCGTCGACATGACCCACGCCGCGCTCGAGTGCTCCGGCTGGTTCAGTCTTGACGGCGTAACACCGAACGTTTGGGACAAATTTTCCGGCCTGTATCGATGCGCCGATGGCTGGGTGCGCGTCCACGCGAACTTTGCGCATCATCGTGATGGCGCGCTGCGCTTGCTTGGGCTTTCGGCGGAAACTGCGCAACGGGCGGACGCGGAGCGTGAATTGTTGTCATGGCGGGCGTTGGACTTTGAGCAGGCGGCAGCTGACGCCGGACTCGTCGTCGCGGCCTGCCGCAGCTTTGCGGAATGGGACGCGCATCCGCAAGGGCAGGCAGTAGCGGCGTTACCGCTCTTGACCATTGAGCGAATTGGCGATGCAGCGCCACATGCGTTGCCTGCACTGAAAGCCGATGATCGCCCGCTCACCGGCCTGCGCGTGCTCGACCTCACACGCATCCTCGCGGGTCCCGTCTGCGGGCGAATGCTTGCCGCGTATGGCGCGAACGTGATGCTCATCAATTCGCCGCATTTGCCAAACATCGAATCGATTGCCGACACCAGTCGCGGCAAACTCTCAGCCCACGCAGACTTACGCACATCTGAAGGTCGCGATGCGCTGAACAGTCTGCTGGCAACGAGCCATGTCTTCGTGCAAGGCTATCGACCGGGTGGATTGGCTGAACAGGGCTTCGGCCCGGAGGCGGTTGCGCGATTGCGTCCGGGCATCGTTTACGTGTCGCTCTGCGCCTACGGCGACGCCGGGCCGTGGCACGCGCGGCGGGGCTTCGATTCGCTCGTGCAAACCGCCACTGGATTTAATTTCGCCGAAACAGAAGCCGCGAATTCCGCAGAGCCGAAACCGCTGCCAATGCAGATTCTCGACTATGGCACGGGCCATCTCATGGCGTTCGCCGCGACCACCGCGTTGCGTCGACAAGCGCTAGAAGGCGGCAGTTGGCACGTCAAAGTATCGCTCGCGCAGACCGGGCACTGGCTGCGCAGCCTCGGACGCGTGGCGAACGGTTTTTCTATTGACCGCCCGAAAGTGACGCCTTACGTCGAGACCGCGGAATCTGGCTTCGGCGAGCTGGCCGCAATGGCGCACAGCGCGAAATTTTCACGCACGCCGACACGTTGGGCTCGGCCCTCTGTGCCGCCGGGAACGCATCCGCCGATGTGGCCCGACTAGCTCGCTAGCGGCTGAAGTCGCACGAACCCGTGCTGCGCTTCCATCTCTTTGCCAAGCAATTTAACGAGCGCATAGACGGTGTCGATGTGTGGCGTTGGCGTTTCGGTCAATCGTCCGAGTTCAACAACGGAGCCGACCAGTGCGTCGATCTCGGGAGCGCGTCCTGCCTCAATGTCCTGCAGCATCGAAGTTTTGTGTTTGCCTACTTTTTCCGCACCGGCGATCCGTTTCTCCAGCGTGACGCGGAAGGTAATGCCGAGCTTGTTGGCGACCGTTTGCGCTTCGGTCATCATGGCGGCGGCAAGCTCGCGGGTGAGCGGGAATTGGCAGATGGTTTCGAGCGTTGAATGCGCGAGGCTGCTGATGGGATTGAACGTCAAGTTGCCCCACAGCTTGAGCCAGATTTCCGAGCGGATATTGTCGAGCACCGGCGACTTGAACCCGGCGGCGGTAAAGCACGCGGCGATGCGATTGACGCGCTCACTCGCCGAACCATCCAGCTCACCGAGCGGGAAGCGATCCCCCTCCACATGCCGCACCACGCCGGGCGCGATCAGCTCGGAGGCGGGGTACACCACGCAGCCGATCACGCGCTCGGCGGGAATGTTGGCCCCGATTACACCCGTGGGATCAACACTGGTGACGCGCGAGCCCGCGAGCGCCCCGCCGTGGTTATGAAAATACCAGTACGGTACGCCGTTTTGCATCGTCACCACAGCCGTATCGGGCCCGAAAAGCTTGGGCACGTCGGCAGCGACGGCTTCGACCTGATGCGCCTTCATCGCGAGAATCACCAGATCTTGCGCGCCCGCTTCAGCGTAATCGTTGGTGGCGCGAACGTTCTTCGCGACATGTTCGCTACCGTCGGCCATGATGAGTTTCATGCCGTTTTCGCGGATGGCGGTGAGGTTCGCGCCGCGCACGATGAACGTCACATCTTCGCCCGCGAGAGCGAGCTTCACGCCGACATAACCGCCGATTGCACCGGCCCCGATAATTGCGATTTTCATAGTTTCTCCTGAGACTAATTTCGTATCGCTACTCAAAGCGATTCTGTAGTGCGCCGATGCCCGCGATTTCGATTTCGACATCGCTGCCCGGCTTCATCGAACCGACGCCGACTGACGTACCGCAAAGGATCACATCGCCCGGGAACAAGGTCATATCCGCCGAGATGAGACTCACCAGTTGCGCCACGGTGAAGCGCATATCGCTGATGGGATAATTTTGGCGAACGTCGCCATTGAGTGTGGTTTTGACGACGAGTGTTGACGGGTCGAGTCCGGTGGCAATGGTCGGGCCCATCGGACAGAACGAGTCGAATCCCTTGGCACGTACCCACTGTGGAAACGTCGGGTCACGATTCAAAATTTCAGCCATCGTGACATCGTTCGCACAGGTGTAGCCGAACACATGGGCTATCGCGCTGGCCTCGGTCACTGCGGTTGCGGTCTTGCCGATCACGATGCCAAGCTCACCCTCAAACACCACTTTGCCCTCAGCGCGAGGTTTGCGAATGATGTCCCCGGGGTTGGCAAATGAGTTCGGGGCCTTCAGAAAGTACAGCGGCTCAGGCGGTGCCGCCAGCCCTAACTTTTTACCCAGCGCGACGAAGTTGTTCCACAGCGCGACGACCTTGCCGGGCTGGGTTGGCATGAGGAGTTTCACCGACGCGAGCGGCAAAGATTGATCCGTTGCCGTTGTTGTTGCGAACATGTCGCCCGTACGAACGTGAATCGTGTCGTTATCAAGCGTTCCGAAGCCAGTACGATTTTCGTGAGCGAAGCGAACCCAGCGCTGGGTTGATGAGTTTGTTGTCACTCGTGATGTCCCGTTCAGAAGCGGAGGTTAATTGTAGGTGCTGGTGTGCAGCGCCTGCGCCTTGCCACCGCCGTAACTCGATGTCTCAGTCAGCGTTCCGCCCAGCGAAACCTTGATCGCGCAATACTTGAATTCAGGAATTTTCGCGAACGGATCCAGTGCTGAGTTCGTCAACTTGTTGATCGCCGCTTCGTAGTAACAGAACGGCACAAATACCGCGCCGCGCGGCGAGCTGTCGTCCGCTCGCGCATACAAAACCACCTCGCCGCGACGCGAGGTAAGGGTGATCACATCACCCGCTTGCCCGCCCAGATCGGCGAGGTCAAGCGGATGCACCAGCGCGACCGGATCGGGCTCAATCGCGTCAAGCATCGTCGCCCGGCGTGTCATGCTGCCGGTGTGCCAGTGCTCCAATTGTCGCCCGGTGATGAGCACCATCGGATACTCGGCATCGGGGCGCTCATCGGCGCGGATGATGTCAGCGGGTACGAAGCGGGCTCGACCGCCTTCACGCGGGAAGTGATCCACGAACACGACCGATTGGCCGGGGTCGCCTTCTTTGGTACACGGATAAGTCACCGCATGATCACGCTCCAGCCGATCCCAGGTGATGCCGCCAATGCTTGGCATGGTGTGGCGCATCTCGTCGAACACTTCAGAAACATGACCGTAGTTCCAGTCGAGCCCAAGGCGTTTGGCAATCTGCTCGATGATCCATAGATCCTGCTTCGCGTCACCCGGCGGATTGAGCGCCTGACGGCCCATCTGCACGAGACGATCCGTATTGGTAAAGCTGCCAGTCTTTTCAGGGAAGGCGCTGGCGGGCAGGATGACGTCCGCGAGATACGCTGTCTCGGTCAGGAAGATATCCTGCACCACGAGATGATCGAGCGCGGCGAGCGATTCTCGCGCGTGGTTGGCATCGGGGTCGGACATGGCGGGGTTCTCGCCCATCACGTACATCCCTCGAATGCTGCCTTGCTTGATCGCGCGCATCACTTCGACGACGGTCAATCCCGGCTCAGCGTCGAGCGAACCGGCGGGCACTTTCCACGCCGTTTCAAAGCGCGCCCGCGTTTCAGCGTTGGCGACGTGCTGATAGTCCGGGTACATCATAGGGATCAATCCCGCGTCGGATGCGCCCTGAACGTTGTTTTGCCCCCTTAGCGGGTGCAATCCGGTGCCGGGGCGACCGATCTGGCCGGTCATCAGCGCCAGCGCGATCAGGCAACGCGCGTTGTCGGTGCCGTGAACGTGTTGCGATATGCCCATGCCCCACAGAATCATTGAGCCTTTTGATGTTGCGTAGAGTCGCGCGACGTAGCGAATGGTGTCCGCGTCAATGCCGCAGATCGACGCCATCATTTCGGGCGTATAGCTCTCCACGTTTTTGCGTAGATCGTCATAGCCAATGGTGCGGCTTGCGATGAACTCGGCGTCGACCAGGTTCTCCGTCACGATGACATTCATCATCGCGTTAAGTAGCGCGACGTCGGTGTCGGGTTTGAACTGAAGGTGGCGGTGCGCAATGCGCACGAGATCGGAGCGACGCGGATCGCAGATGATCAGCTTGGTGCCGTTGTTAACAGCGTTCTTGATCCAGCTTGCGGCAACCGGATGGTTCACGCTCGGGTTGGCACCGATGATGATGACCACCGCGGCCTTGGTCACGTCCATCACCGGATTCGACACCGCGCCGGAGCCGATGCCTTCGAGCAGCGCCACCACTGACGAGGCGTGGCACAAGCGCGTGCAGTGGTCGACGTTGTTGCTGCCAAAGCCAGTGCGCACCAGCTTCTGGAACAGGTAGGCCTCCTCGTTACTGCCCTTGGCCGAGCCAAAGCCGGCGAGCGACTTCTTGCCGTAGGCATCGCGAATCTGCGCGAGCTTGCCCCCGGCGAACTCCAGCGCCTCTTCCCATGAGGCTTCGCGGAAGACATCCAGCACCCGGTCCGGGTCCATCACGAAGTCGCCGGATTTCGGTGCGTCGGTACGACGGATGAGCGGCTTGGTCAGGCGATGTGGATGACGTGCGTAATCGAAGCCGTAACGGCCTTTGACACACAAACGCTCATGGTTCGCAGGGCCGTCGCGCCCGTTCACGAAAAGAATCTTGTCGTCCTTCACGTTGTAGGTCAGCTGGCAGCCAACGCCGCAAAACGGACATAACGATTCGACCTGTTTGTCGGGCACTGCCAACGCGACCTCGCGAGCTGGCATCAAGGCACCAGTCGGACAGGCTTGAACGCATTCGCCACAGGCCACGCAGGTTGACGCGCCCATTGCGTCATCCATGTCAAACACGATCCTGGCCTGGTCTCCGCGAAAGGCGAGTCCGATCACGTCGTTCACCTGTTCATCGCGACAGGCGCGCAGGCATCGGGTGCACTGAATGCAGGCGTCGAGGTTTACCGCGATTGCAGGATGCGACAGATCGGCCTGGACCGATTCACGCGGCGCAAAGCGTGGTTTGCCAACCCCCAATTTCTGCGCCCAAAGATCGACTTCGCTGTGCCGCGTATAGCTCGTTTCCGGCATGTCGGCGAGCAGAAGTTCGAGCACCATTCTCTGCGACTTCACCGCGCGTTCGCTATCGGTGGTGACCTTCATCCCGTTGGTCGCCCTGCGGCAACAGGAAGCTGCCAGCACACGTTCGCCAGCGATCTCGACCATGCAGGAACGGCAGTTGCCCACGGCCTCCAGACCGTCTGTGTAGCAAAGGCGTGGAATCTCAATACCTTCGCGGTCGGCCACCTGAATGAGCGTTTGGTCGGCACGTGCGGTGACGCTACGGCCGTTTAGCACAAACGTGACGGTGGCAGCGTCAAGCGACGCCATTTCGAGCCGGGTAACTGCGTTCATGGCGTGTAACCTTTGATCTATCTACGCGAGCTCGTGAGGGAAATACTTGATCACGCAATCTACCGGATTCGGTGCGGCCTGACCCAAACCGCAGATTGATGCATCACGCATCACGGCGGAAAGATCAGCGAGCAGTGCGACGTCCCATTTCGGTTGTTCGATCAATGCCGAAGCCTTGGCGGTGCCGTTTCGACATGGCGTGCATTGACCGCAGGACTCATGCTGAAAAAAACGCATGGTGTTGCGCGCCGCCGCAACCGCTGTGTCGTGATTGGAAAGAATGACGACCGCCGCCGAACCGATGAAGCAACCAAACGGTTGTAGGGTGTCGAAATCGAGCGGGATGGCGTTCAAACTTGCGGGCAGGATGCCGCCTGAAGCACCGCCCGGCAGGTAGCCGTAAAACGTGTGGTTGGACAACATGCCGCCGCAATACTCGTCGATCAAGGCCTGAACCGTGATGCCTGCGGGTGCGATTTTCACGCCGGGATTTTTGACGCGACCGGATACCGAGAATGAACGCAACCCTTTCCGCCCGTTGGCCCCGAATGACGCGAACCACGCACTGCCTTTTTCGAGCAACTCTCGAACCCAGTACAGCGTTTCGAAGTTGTGTTCCAGCGTCGGCCGACCGAAGAGGCCGACTTGCGCGACGTACGGTGGACGCAGTCGCGGCATGCCGCGCTTGCCTTCGATGGATTCGATCATCGCCGACTCTTCGCCGCAAATGTAGGCGCCAGCGCCGCGTCGCAGAATGATCTCAGGCAAATTGGCTATGGGTGGATCGGCACGCAGCTTCGCCAATTCGGCTTCCAGCATCACACGACAGCCATGATATTCGTCGCGCAGATAGACGTAAATCTGCGCGATGCCAACGGCCCAGGCCGCAATCAGCATGCCTTCAAGAAAACGATGCGGATCGCGTTCAAGCATTACGCGATCCTTGAAGGTGCCGGGCTCGCCTTCGTCAATGTTCACCGCCATTAGTCGCGGACCTGCTTCCGCGCGCACGATGCGCCATTTGCGGCCTGCTGGAAAGCCCGCACCGCCGAGACCCCGCAGACCGGAATCTTCGAGCGTCTTGATCACGGACTCGGCGTCGCGCGTGTGGGAAGTGCATTCGTTCAGCAGCGCATAACCACCTTGCGCGCGATACGCGGCAAGATCAATGAAACCGGACGGTTCGTGCGATACGGCTCTTGCTTTGACCTTCGCCGCGACCGCGTCACAAGTGGCATTCGGCACCGGGTTTTGTCCGACCACAACGGCAGGTGCATGCTCACAACGACCGATGCACGGCGCGGCGATAACGCGCACTTCCGTGCCGAGAATTGCTGGCAACCTGGCGAGCAAATCCTTCGCACCCGCCATTTCGCACGAGAGACCGTCACATACACGAACAGTGAGCGCGGCGGGCGATGCTTCGCCTTCTTTCACGACGTCAAAGTGGTGATAGAACGTGGCGACTTCGTAGACTTCAGTTTGTGCAATGCGCATCTCTTGCGCGAGTGCCGCGAGATGCGCCGCTGACAGGTGGCCAAAGCGATCCTGAATTTTGTGCAGATGCTCAATCAGCAGGTCGCGCTGACGCGAATCGTCGCCGAGCAGGGCGCGAACCTGCGCCAGCGCTTCGACGTCAACGCGACGACCCTTTGGGGCTTGCCGCTTGCGCGTCTGGGTGCTGGCCAGAACGGCAATCGGTATGACCTTAAGTTTCTCCACCAGCGTCAGTCGAAACCACCGCCACTGAACCTAGATGACTTTTTCTTCACGCAGTGCATCAATTTGCGCTTTGCTATAGCCCAATTGTGTGAGCACTTCTTCGGTATGCTCGCCCAACAGCGGGGAGCGGGTCACCTCGGTCGGGCTGTCAGACATTTTGATCGGATTACCAACCGTCAAATACTTGCCACGGGTCGGATGATCGACTTCCACGATAGTGCCGGTCGCGCGCAGTGACGGTTCCTCAGAGATTTCTTTCATCGACAGGATCGGCCCGCACGGAATGTCGTAGCCGTTCAGAATATCCATCGCTTCAAATTTGGTTTTCGTCATCGTCCACTTTTCGATACGTCCGAAGATCGGCTTCAGGTGCAGGAGGCGCGCGGCGGGAGTGGCGTACGCGTCGTCGGTGACCCAGCCTTCTTCGCCAATGACCTTGCAGACGGCAGGCCACACAGCCGCTTGCGTGATGAAATAAATGTAGGCGTTAGGATCGGTTTCCCAGCCTTTGCACTTGAGGATTGAGCCCGGCTGGCCGCCGCCTGAGGCGTTACCGGCGCGCGGCACTGCATCGCCAAATTCACCGTCGGGATACTGCGGATACTCCGAGAGCGTTCCAGTGCGGTCAAGTCGCTGCTGGTCGCGCAATTTGACGCGGCAAAGGTTCAGCACGGCGTCTTGCATAGGTGCCAATACTTTTTGGCCGCGATTGGTTTTTTCTCGCTGCAGCAGCGCCGCCAAAATGCCAAGTGCCAGATGAAGGCCGGTACCGCTGTCGCCAATTTGCGCTCCTGTCACGATCGGTGGGCCATCGTCGAAACCTGTCGTGGAGGCCGCACCGCCAGCGCACTGAGCAACGTTTTCGTAGACCTTGCAGTCCTCATATTTGCCGGGACCAAAGCCCTTGACCGAGGCCACCACCATGCGCGGATTCAACTCGTTAATGCGCTCCCAGCTAAAGCCCATGCGGTCCAGCGCACCGGGCGCGAAGTTCTCCACCAACACATCACATTGCTTGATCAGCGTTTCGAGTACTTCACGGCCCTTGGGCTTTTTGGTGTCGACGGTGATTGAGCGCTTGTTGTGATTAAGCATGGTGAAGTACAAGCTGTCGACACCGGGAATGTCGCGCAACTGCCCGCGCGTGGCGTCGCCCTCGCCCGCCCGTTCGACCTTGATCACGTCCGCCCCGAACCAGGCCAGAAGTTGTGTGCACGTCGGGCCCGATTGCACGTGCGTGAAATCGAGGATTCGGTAGCCGTCGAGGGCCTTACTCATGAGGAAAACTCCGTTGAAACGTTATGAATAAAGAACGAATGCTACTTTTTTGCGGCCCGGCTAAGCGACTGAAACATCGGCCATACCAGCATCACCAGCGCGACAGTGGTGATCGTCCCGACCAGCGGGTTCGAGAAGAACACCGACAGTTCGCCGCTGGACGACAGCAGCGATTGCCGAAACGAATTTTCCGCCATATCGCCCAGTACGAGCGCGAGCACCAGCGGAGCCATTGGGTATTGCAGCTTTTTAAAGATATAGCCGACAACGCCAAAGCCCATCATGAGCCACACGTCAAACATCGAGCTGTGTACGGTGTAGGCACCGACGGCGCAGATTACCAGGATCACCGGCGCAATGATTGAGAACGGAATGCGCAGAATAGCCGCAAACCACGGCACGGTGGCCAGTACCACGATGAGCCCAACGATGTTGCCCAGATACATACTGGCGATCAGGCCCCAGACGAAGTCCTTTTGCTCAACGAACAAGAGCGGGCCGGGTTGCAAGCCCCACACCAGCAAACCACCGAGCAGCACCGCCGCCGTTGGCGACCCAGGGATGCCCAGCGTGAGCATGGGCAATAGCGCCGAGGTGCCAGCCGCGTGCGCCGCCGTCTCTGGTGCCAGCACGCCTTCGATCTCGCCTTTGCCAAAGTTGTCTTTGTTCGGCGAGAACCGTTTGGCGATGCCGTAGCCCATGAACGAGGCCGGCGTCGCGCCGCCCGGGGTGACGCCCATCCAGCAGCCGACCAGCGAGCTGCGCAAATAGGACTTCCAGTACCTGGGCAGCTTCTTCCAGGTTTCCCACACCGCCGCTGGGGTGAGCTTGGCGCTTTTGCCACGGAAGGCGAGGCCTTCTTCCATCGTCAACAATATTTCGCCGATACCGAACAAACCGATCACCGCGATCAGGAAGTCAAAGCCTTTGATCAACGGTTCGAGGCCGAACGTCAGGCGCAGTTGCCCCGTCACGTTATCCATGCCAATCGCTGCCAGCGCAAAGCCCAGGAACATCGCGGCAAGCGTTTTGAAGGCAGGCTCTTTGCTCATGCCAATGAAGCTGCAAAACGTCAGCAGCTGCACGGCGAAAAATTCAGGTGGCCCAAATTTAAGCGCAAATTTCGCCACCAGCGGCGCGAGGAAGGTGATCATCACGACGGCGACCAACGCGCCGAAAAACGATGAGCTGAAGGCCGCTGTGAGCGCCTGCGCAGCCTGCCCGTTTTGCGCCATCGGATAGCCGTCAAATGTCGTCGCAACCGACCACGGTTCACCCGGAATATTGAACAGGATTGAGGTGATTGCCCCGCCGAACAGCGCGCCCCAGTAAATGCACGAGAGCATGATGATGGCGGAGGTCGGATTCATGCTGAACGTGAGTGGCAACAAGATCGCCACGCCGTTTGCGCCGCCCAGACCGGGAAGTACGCCGATGATCACGCCGAGCAAAATTCCCAGAAACATCAAGGCAATATTGATCGGCGACAGAGCTACCGAGAAACCATGCATCAGGGCCTGAATTTCATCCATGGCAGCCTCTAATAACCGAACAAAGATTCAATCGGACCCTTGAGCAGGGGTACTTTGAACCAGATTTCAAACATGGCGAACAGCACGAGCGAGGTCCCTGTAGAAACGGCGGCACATTTCGCGTAACCGAATTTGCCCTGCCAGCGCATGAAGAAGGCAATCAACAGCGCCCCCGACACGTAGATGCCCAGCCACTGCATGGCAAATACAAAGGCCAGTGCGGGGAAAAACATCGCCGAAACGAGACGGATTTCCTCGACCGAAACAAATGATTTGTCGCGCGACATGCGCCACGCTTTCACCAGATTCACGGCGGACGCGAGCCCCATGAGTGCGCCAATGTAGAACGGGAAATAGCCGCTCTCCGGGCCGCTTGGCCCCCAGCCCGCGCCGGTGCGACGACTGTCCCACATGATCAGAATGGCCAGCAGTAGCAGGAAAACCGACGTAATGATTTCAAGCGTTCGCGTCGATGCGGCGCTCGGCTCCACTGGCTCTGACATGTTTGGCCCCTTGATGATTTTTTAAGTTGAGACTAACCCGGCGGGTAGGCCCTGAAAGCAGAGTCTGGGCCCAATGGGGCCCAGGGGAGAACGACGCGCGACTATCTACCGGCGACGAAGCCCGCTTCCTGCATGAGCGCACGATGACGTGTGTCTTCTTTCGTTATCCACGTCGCGTATTCGGCACCGGTCATGAAGGTGGTGTTGAACGCGCCTTCATCCATGAACTTAGCCCACTCGGGCGTGGCACGCACCTTCTTGATCAGATCAACATAGAACGCTACTTGCTCCGGCGTCACACCCGGCGCCATGAAGATGCCTCGCAGCATCAGGTACTCAATGTCGAGACCGCTCTCTTTGCAGGTCGGAATTTCGCTCCAGCTCTTGTCGGCGATCTTTTCCTTCTGCGCGAGGCGCTTTCCGTCAAACACGCAGAGCGGACGCAGTTTGCCGCCGCGCCATTGCGCCACCGCTTCAATCGGGTTGTTCACCGTCGATTCGACGTGCTTGCCAACCAGTTGCACGGCAACTTCGCCTCCGCCCTTGTACGGAACGTAGATAAATTTGACGCCAGCAGCCTTCTCTATCAACGCGGTGATGATCTGGTCTTCCTGACGTGAGCCGGTGCCCCCCATGCGCAGCTTGCCGCCGCCTGCCTTGACTGCGGCGATGTATTCCTGCGCAGTTTTGTAGGGACTTTCGGCGTTCACCCAGAGCACGAATTCGTCCAGTGCGAGCATCGCAACGGGCGTCATGTCTTTGTAGCTGAATGGCACACCGGTTGCTACCGGCGTCGTGAACAGATTGGACAAGGTGATCACGATTTTGTGTGGATCGGCCTTGGCGTTTTTCATCTCCAGAAAGCCTTCCGCGCCTGCGCCGCCGCCCTTGTTGACGACCACCATCGAGGACTTCATGAGGTTGTGCTTGGTGACAATGCCCTGTACCAGCCGCGCCATCTGATCTGCGCCGCCGCCAGTGCCTGCGGGGACAATAAACTCGACCGTCTTGGTGGGTTCCCAAGCAAACGCGGCACCGGCACACAGCGCGGTCGCGCTAACAAGCGCGGTAGACAGCGCGACTTTGATCTTTGAAAAGCGTAATTGACTCACGGTGGTTACTTCCTTATGTTTTGTGGGCTGGCCACGGCGTAAATGTAGATTTCGAGCACCTATTGTCCTATTGATCGAGTTCAATTTTGGAGAAAACGCTGCACAGGAAAACCCGATGTCATAAATGCCAAGTGTTGCACGATTGTGAGTCTCACGATCCGTAGCGGCTCGCTGTTCGTTGACAATGTCGCCTCAGCTCACTGCTATTGATTGCCCGTACACCTCATGGATTACCTCAACGCCTGGTTTTTGGGCTATGTCGCGCTCGGTGTCGTCGTCGGTTTTCTCGCAGGGCTGCTCGGCATTGGCGGCGGCATGACGATGGTTCCGGTGCTCGCGTACATGTTTCCTGCGCAGGGTTTTGCGTACGAGACACGCTTTCAGGTGATTCTCGCCACCTCGATGGCGACCATTATTTTCACTTCGATTTCATCTCTGCGGGCGCATCACGCCAGGGGCGCGGTGAACTGGCGCGTGATCGGCTTGATGTCGCCGGGGATTCTGGCGGGAGGACTCGTCGGCTCGCGCGTGGTGTCGCATCTGTCGACGGCGTTTCTCGCGATTTTTTTCATCTGCTTCATGTTCTATAGCGCCACACAGATGCTCATCAATTTCAAGCCGAAAGCCGCGCGCACGTTGCCGGGCGCGGTTGGCATGAGTCTCGCCGGTGTCATTCTGGGATTTCTGTCGGCGATGGCGAGCGTCGGCGGCGCGTTCTTCGCCATCCCGTTTTTGACCTGGTGCAATGTACCGATTCACAACGCGATCGGCACCTCGGCGGCGCTCGGGTTCCCCATCGCGCTGTTCACGACGATTGGTAATGTGTTCAACGGCTGGGGCGTGCCCAATGTGCCGCAGCCGTCGCTGGGATTTGTCTACTTGCCAGCGCTGGTTGGCATCTCGATTGCCAGTGTTCTCGTTGCGCCTTACGGGGCGCGGCTTGCGCATCGACTGCCAGTGCAAACGCTGAAACGAAGCTTCGCGGTAATGCTTTATTTGCTCGGTGCGAAGATGCTTTGGGGTGTGCTGACAGGGTGAGGTTTAGTTGGCGATTCTTCCTTTAAGTGACTGCAACGATTGGCGGAGAACGCCTGTATGCTTCCGTCACCGCACTTCGGGAGGCATCGCCATGCAACTCTACGATCCCCAGCGCCACCTCACGCTGGCCCCGGAACCATGGAATGCCGAGGTGGCCCGTAACTGGCTCCGTGTGTGGTCCGACAGCGCGGGCGCAGCTAAGGTTGCCGGCATGCCGGCATGGCCCATTCATCCTCGAGACGCGAGCGATGATGCATCGACGCTAACTCAGGCGCATAGCTTGTACTTCGGCACCTTGGGCGTCTTGTTGGCACTAGATCGTGTCGCCGCTGCCGGTTTGGGCGGCATGCATATTTCTACAACCGAATCGCTTCGTGAGACCCACCTCGCGTACTGCCAGTCACCCGATACTGGCGAGCGCGTTCCAAGCTGGTATCTCGGCGAGAGTTCGTTGTTGACGGCTTTAACGCTTCAGGAGCTATCGGCTCCCAACCCGGCCCGTTCCGCGCAGCTTGCAGAGATGATTCGGAGCAATCGCGACAATCCGACGCGGGAGGCATTATGGGGCGCACCCACCACCATGCTGGCTGCGCTGATCCTTTGGGAGCGCACTCAACACGTTGATTGGCAGGCGCTATTTGTTGACTCAGTGAAGGCGATCTGGTCGAGCTGGTTTCAGGATGAGTCAACGGGGGCGTGGCTCTGGGAGCAGGATATGTATGGTCGTCTGGCGCGCTACGTTGGTGCCGGACACGGGTGGGCGGGCAACCTCTATCCGTTGTGGCGTGGACAGGAGTTATTGACCGTAGCGCAGCGGCGATTACTGGAAGAACGAACCGTACAAAGTCTCGAAGCACTTGCGCTGGTGGATGGAGGTTTTGCCAATTGGCCAGCGCGGGCGGGCGACGAAAGGGTATCGCTTACCCAGTGGTGCCACGGCGCACCCGGCATCATCACCGCGCTGCGGTACGCCAATCTGCCGGGCGTGCTTCCTATGTTGTGTAAGGGTGGCGCGACGATTGTCGACGCGGGGCCGCTGGTCAAGGGCGTGGGCCTATGTCATGGCACCGACGGCAACGGCATGGCGTTGCTGGAACTCTTCAGAAAAACGGGAGACGAGGCGTGGTTGGCGTCGGCTCGACAGTTCGCGATGTGGGCGATACGGCAGTCGAACGAGGCATTCAAAACACACGGGCAATGGCGCTATTCGCTGTGGACGGGCGACGCGGGTCTCGCCTGTTTTTTGCTTGATTGTCTCGACGGAAATAGCCGTGGCATGCCGGGGGTAGATACTTTTTTTGATGTCGATCCCGTCACGGCGCGGACTCAACGCGTTCATACGGCAACGCAAGTAAGATCGTGACACGTTAATCAGCTAACGCTTGAAAGCACCATTTAATTAGGGCTACAGGCTTGTTTACTACAAAGTCAACTATTCGCTATATTGATTGTTAGCCCATTAAACATAAGGGTTTTCCTAAAAAGCTGTGTGGCAAAAACTACGCGTCAACGAGCGATTTTGTGATGTAGTTCCACTCCGAATCCGAGACTGGCGTGATCGAAAGCCGATTGCCTCGCTGCAATATGCGCATCTCGGCGAGCTCCGGAACGGCGCGCAGCGCGGCGAGCGGAACAAGCTTGATTTTCTTCACAAACGCGACTTCAACGCAGACCCACTGCGGGTTTTCAGGCTTCGATTTCGGGTCGTAGTGCTTGTTTTGCTTGTCGAACTGGGTCACGTCAGGGGCGGCTGCTCTGGCGACCGAGCCGATGCCTGCAATGCCCGGCTCGGGGCAACTGGAGTGATAGAAAAACACCTGATCGCCGACTTTCATGTCGTCACGCATGAAATTGCGCGCCTGATAGCTGCGCACGCCGAACCACGCGCTTTGCTTGTCGCGCTTCAGGTCATCGATGCTGTATTCGCCCGGCTCGGATTTCATTAACCAGTAAGTCATCCGCTGCTCCTTTCCCACACAAGCGAAAGGAGTCCGCAGACTCCTTTCATGAAAATTCAGACTCCCGCGAATGCCGCAACGGCCGTCACCTTGAACCGGGGTTCAAGAGTGGATGCTCCACCGCGACTACAAGGTACAGCTGGCGACCCTAAACTCGCGCTTAAGGAAGAGCCGCGCACACGGCCGCGATAGAAGAGCATCCTCGCGACAAGCGCATTGGTACAAAGAATCTTCGACCGCCACACACACCGCAGGAGCAATTCAGATTCTACGCTTGTTGCTCGCGGAAACTAGCGCGCAAAAGTGTGCTAATTTGCCTGTGAAGCCGCGAGCGCTCGTTTCAGATTTGCCGTCATCGCCAGCACGCGAGATTCGACGCGAGGATCGGCCTCAACTGCCGGGTTGGTGGCCGCCAACTCAAGCGCGGCAAGCAGCAAAACACGCTCGATTTCAGCCGTCGGCTGCTTCTGCGCAATCACCGCGCATTCGGCCTCAACAATGGCAATGGCCTCGGCCAGCGCTGCGCGCTCGCCTTCGGGCGCGCCGATGCGAAATTGACGACCATGAATATTGGCTTCGAGCGTCGTACTCATGCCGCTTTTTCTTCCAAAGGCGGATCGGTGGCGGCGTCAGCAACCGGCTGCGGCAAACGATCCGCCACGACGCGCAACTTATGTCCCGCAGCCCGCATGCGCTCAGTTTGTCCGGCCAGCGCCGCACGCAGACGAGCGTTCTCCTCGGACAGCGCCAGCAAGCGCGCAGTCACAGCGTTGAGCGTAGTTTCGAGTTCGTCGAGGCTGGAGATCATCACTTAACTATATCAAGCAGCGGCGGTATTTGCTTGCGGCGTGGTCAGTTGTGTGTGGCTGGGTGCCAAATGGGTATCGAGCGCCTTGTAAACCACCGCGAGAATTTCCAGCTCCTCAATGCCTCCCGGAGTCGGCAGCATTACGGTGTCACCCTCGCGGTTTTTGGTGAGGGCGCGGGCGATGGGACTCACCCAGCTCACATAACCACGCTGCGGATCGACCTCGTCCAGACCCACAATCGAAATCGTCTTCTTCTCGTCGCGCTGATTGACGACGCTCACTGTGGCACCGAAAAACACCTGATCGGTGTCTCGCGTAGCCGGATCGATCACCTCCGCAGCGTCCAGCCGTTGCACCAGATAACGCATGCGGCGATCAATCTCACGCAGACGCTTTTTTCCATAAAGATAATCGCCATTCTCGCTGCGGTCACCATTGCTCGCGGCCCACGACACCACGCGCGTCACCTCGGGACGATCTACGGTGATCAAGTGCTCCAGCTCGGCTTTCAACCGCCCGTGCCCCCCCGGCGTCATGTAGTTTTTGGTGCCTGCAGGCAACGCCGGAAGGACGATATCCTCGTCGTCATCCGGCGCATCGGGGTTTTCTTTGGTGAAGGCTTTACTCATGGTCGTTCGGTGCCGCGTCAAGCGGACAGAGGATGCCGATGATAGTGGAGTTGGCGAGGCGCTCGGCTGCTGTCTGAAAGACAGGACTGGGCAGCGTGCAACAATTTGAGCATGGCAAAAGGCGCAACTGATCTCCAGCGATACCGGCGACTCCTCCGATACGCCAAACCTTATCGCGGTCGGCTGATTGCGGGCACGTTGATGCTGGCTGTCGTTTCTTTGGTTGAGCCGGTGATTACGATTGCGTTTTCACGCATTCTTGATCGGGCATTTGTGGCTGAAGGCGCGGTAAAAGCCGGGTCGACTGTCGCCAATCCGCTGGCGCAAAGCGCGCTGACCCAATCGTTTCTCGCGCCACTTACCAACGCGCTCGATGCGATTCCGATTCTATGGTTTCCGTTGCTGCTGGTGGCGATCTTTGCGCTGCGCGGCATTGCCAATTTCCTCGGCGATCTGGCGCTGCACTGGGTGGCGAGTCGTGTCGTGTTTGATTTGCGCGGCGAGACGTTTGCTCATTTGCTGCGCTTGCCAGTAAGCTTTTTTGATCGCAATGCGACCGCAGAACTGACTTCCAAAATTACCTACGACACCCAGCAAGTCGGAGCGGTCACGAGTCAGGCGCTAACAACATTAGTGCAGGACTCGCTCAAGCTCATCGTTGCGATTGTGCTGATGGCATCAATCAGCTGGAAACTCACGCTGGGTGTGTTCGTGATCGCACCGATTGTTGCCGTCGTCGTGCGCATGCTCACAAAACGCTTGCGAGCAGCAAGCGTGGCGTTGCAGGCGCAAATGGGCGAGCTGTCGCGCTTCACCGATGAGGGTTTGAGCAACCAGCGTTCGGTGAAAATTTACGCTGCGTTTGGGCAAATGACCAAAGCATTTTCCGAGCGCAGCAATCGCGTTCGCCGCACCATCATGAAGCAGGAAACTGCGAACGCAGCGAGTGCGCCGCTGATGCATCTGGTCGTGTCATTTGCGATTGCCGGAATCGTTGCTATGGCCATTAAGGAGGGCCAGCGCGGCGCGATGACTGCGGGCGATTTCTTTGTCTTTTTCACGGCGCTTTTGTCGCTATTGCCGCCGATGAAAAGTTTGTCCTCCATCAACGCAGTGTTGCAGCGAGGACTGGCCGCTGCAACTAGTGTCTTCTCGGTGCTCGATGAACCCGCAGAACATGCGCAAATTGCCGACGGATCGAATCGCCTGAAGGGCAGCATCCGGTTTGATGCGGTGACGACTCGCTACGCTGGCCGTGACGCCGACGCCCTGATCGATGTTTCGTTTGAAATCGCGGCCGGCAAGCACGTCGCCTTCGTCGGCGCGTCGGGTAGCGGCAAATCAACGGCGATGGCGCTGTTGGCGGGGTTCTACAAAGCGCAAAGCGGCGACATCAGCGTAGACGGCGCAGCAATCGGCAACATCGGTATCGGCGTTTTGCGCGATAACGTGTCATTGGTCGCGCAAGACGTTTTGTTGATCAACGACACGGTCACGGCAAATATCGCGTTCGGTGCGAACGACGGTGCGGTTGATCCAGTGCGAGTGCGGTGGGCCGCTGAGGCAGCAGGTGCGGGGAGTTTTATTGAGGCATTGCCCCGCGGTTTTGACGCCATCGTGGGTGAAGGTGGGGGCCTGCTTTCGGGTGGCCAACGACAGCGAATTTCCATCGCGCGAGCGCTCTACAAAAAAGCCCCCATCGTGTTGTTTGACGAAGCGACGTCGGCGCTCGATACCGATTCAGAGCGCCTGGTCCATGACGCGCTGCGAGTTCTCGGCCGCGACCATACTGTCGTGCAGATCGCGCATCGGCTGAGCACGATTCGCGATGCCGATGAAATTTTCGTATTCGATGCCGGGCGCGTGGTCGAGCGCGGCACCCACGCGAGCCTTACGCAGCAGGCGGGTGTGTATGCCCGTTTGCTTGCCCGACAGGCGGACTGAAGTCGATCACCCATTGTTTCAATGCGGCGCGCACGTCTTTTGGCGATGTCTGATTGAGCCACAGTGCCAGCGCGTCGAGATCAATCGCCACGTCCCGCTCGGTAATGACACGACGCACTTTGCTGTGCTCGGTTTCGACAAAGCGTTCGTCATCGCCGGTGAGTTCTTCGTGCATCTTTTCACCAGCCCGCAGTCCGGTGTAGACGATGGCGATTGAATTGGCAGCGCCCTTCGACAGACGGATTAGCTCTTCGGCCAGTTCAACGATGCGAACCGGCTCGCCCATATTCAAAACATAGAGCGAGCGTGGTTGCCCCATTAGCCCGGCCTGAATCACGAGCTGTGCGGCTTCAGGAATCGACATGAAGAATCGGGTCATGTCAGCATGCGTCACCGTGACCGGGCCGCCCGCAGCGATCTGTTCGCGAAACTTTGGAATCACGCTGCCGTTACTGCCCAATACATTGCCGAACCGCACGCCAACAAACTGTGTCGGCTCCGGCGGCAAACTCAGGATGGCAAGCTCCGCAAGCCGTTTGCTGGCACCCATGATGCTTGACGCACGCACCGCCTTGTCGGTCGAAACCAGCACAAATTTTTCGGTGCCGACTTCTCGCGCGCATTCGGCGGCGACCACCGTGCCGAGTACGTTGTTGCGAACCGCTTCCCACGCGTTAACGGACTCGGTCAGCGGCACATGTTTGTATGCTGCTGCATGAAAGACCACGGCGGGTCGTTCAGCGGCAAAAATTTCCTGCATGCGGGTTCGGTCTCGCACGTCACCCACGTAGACTTCAAGCCGCTCAATCGGCATGCGGGTAATCATGAATTCGCTCACAACGTGAGAGGCAAATTCGGAGATGTCCACCATGATCAGTTTGCCGGGATGGAAGCGTGCGACCTGATTACAAAGCTCGGTGCCAATCGATCCGCCCGCGCCCGTGATGAGTACGGTTTTTCCTTTGAGCCAGTTTTCAATTCCGGACGTGTTGAGTGTGATCGGATCGCGCCCGAGCAAGTCTTCAAGCTCGATAGAGCGCAGTTTCGCCAGCGGTGCATCTTCCGATAAGAGCTGGTCGTAAGAGGGCACTGTCAGCGTGATGAGATTCGCCTCTGCTGCCAGCGTGACCGCACGACGACGCGCCGCATGGTTGGAGTTTGGCATCGCAATAATTGCGTGTCGGGCACCAAATCGTTTGGCGACAGCAGGGGCCTGATCAATTGGGCCAACCACGCGAGTGTTATGCACTCGTGCTCCGATTTTTGCGTGGTCATCATCAAGCAGCGCCACCACATGCCACGTTTCCGATTTCGCCAACTCGCTGACCAGGCGCGCGCCAGAAGCACCGGCCCCCAGCACTAAAACAGGCTCGCCTTTCACGGCTGCCAATCCATAGAGACGATGCTCGCGCCAGCTTCGATACGCGAAGCGTGCGCCACCCATCAGCACAATCAAGAGAAACGGCTGCAACACCAGCACAAAGCGCGGCCAGATGAAGCTGTCTGGCCGGACGAGTGCGAATAGCACTGCGGTGCCTGCGGCTGCCACGAACGCCCCCAGCACGATGCGCCGCAAGTCAGCCAGACTCGCGAACCGCCACAGGCCCTGATAGAGGCCGAGACTGACAAACACCAGCGCGTGAACCGGAATGATGAAGGCGAGACTGCGAGCGACATCAAGCCCTGTGAAATTGGCCGCGTCAATGTTGAAATTAAAACGCGCCCAAAACAGCAACGACCACGCGGTCGCCGCTGCGGCGAGGTCGTACAGCAGCGCCAGAAAAGCACGCGGATTGATTAACAAATTGGGGCGTTTGTGTAGCGTCCATTCAGCCACGACCACATAAATCAAGGCGTAAAGCGCCACAACTCCTATGCCAAACCAACTTTGATCAAGGCGCAGTAGATAGGCGAGTACGCATGACAACAGGTTCCAGCCGACGATCCACATCAGGACGCCCTGATGGCCTAATCCAGCCAGAACGAGTCGCTGATAAAGGTGATCTCGGTGCGGTTGCAGCGGGTTATTTCCGGCGAGCGTGCGGCGCAGCAACGTATACGTCGCGTCCGCCCAAAACGGAACGAACACTGCAAGCGGGATGGCCAGGCTCCAGACTTTGTTCGTTACTCCATAGAAACTCAAGGCTGCAACCGCCAGCCCCAACACGGTCGAGCCGCCATCACCCATAAACATTCGTGCGTGCGGCAGGTTGAAACCCAGGAACCCTGCCGCTGAAGCCGCGACGATCAGCGCAGCGTAAGTAACAAAATCACCGGTCTCAACTGAAGATCCAGAAACTGCCAGCGCCGCCAGCGTCGCCCCACCGGTGACCGCAGTGGCAGCGGCAATGCCATCTGATCCGTCCATGAAGTTAAATAGATTTATCGCCCAAATCATGGCAATTAGGGTAGATATCGCAGCGATTGGATGAAGTTCTGCGCCGAA
>Ga0209181_10003128_pt1 | contig 26012 bp, 26 predicted proteins | sample MAT05_FD_187208 | JGI IMG/M metagenome (GOLD analysis project Ga0209181, IMG submission 187208) | Freshwater microbial communities from Lake Fryxell liftoff mats and glacier meltwater in Antarctica - MAT-05 (SPAdes) (version 2) | ecosystem: Environmental > Aquatic > Freshwater > Ice > Liftoff...
GTACAACGGTTCCGCAGGTCAAGCGGTGAGGATCAATTTTCCCTGCGCGGTGAGGCGCAGGCGGTAGGTCCGTTCGTTGTGTTCGATCATGACTTCCTGGGCCTGACCGAACAGATCCTGGCTGCGGAAGTGCTGCGCAAAGGTGGGGCCGCGATGCGCGGGCCGCTCGGGTGAGCGGTCTGCCGGCGCTCCCTGAGCGCGACTCCCCGGCAGGCTCGTCACGGCGCAGCTATCTCCAGCCGGCGCGATCGACGATTCTCTGCGCCATGGGCGTGTTTTTGCCGAATACCGCCGGTCCGATGTTGTCCATCTTGAACTTGCCGAGTGAATCGAGCTCGGGGTTCTTTACTGCAACCGATTTCACCGTCGGCCACTCGTTGTTGCCGTCGGCGAAATAGGCCTGCGCCTGATCGCTTGCCAGGTATTCGAGGAACTTGACTGCGGCTTCCTTGTTCGGTGCGTGCTTGAGCATTGCGCCGCCCGAGACGTTGACGTGGGTGCCATAGCTGGCCTGGTTGGGCCAAACGAAGCCGACCTTCCTGACCAGTTCCTGCTCATCCGGTTTGGTCGATTTGAGCAGGCGCACCCAATAGTAGGTGTTGGTCAGCGCGACCGCGCATTCACCGCTTGCCACCGCCTTGATCTGGTCGGTATCGCCGCCCGCCGGCTTGCGCGCCAGATTGGCCACGATCCCCTTGGCCCACGCTTCGGCTTTTGCCTCGCCGTCGTGTTCCGCAATTGCGGCCACCAGTGAAAGCATGTAGGGGTGCGACCCGGAGCGCGTGCAGACCTTGCCCTTCAATTGTGGATCGGCGAGAGCTTCGTAGCTGGCGACGTCAGCGGGCTTGAGCGCCACCTTGTTGTAGACGATCACGCGGGCGCGGGTGGAAAAGCCGAACCAGTTACCTTCGCGGTCGCGCATCTCGGCCGGAATGCGCGCTTGCAGCAACGCCGACTTGACCGGTGCGTACAGGCCCATTTGCTGCGCGTTCCACAAGCGCGCGGCGTCGACCAGCAAGAGCACGTCCGCCGGACTGTTGGCGCCTTCGGTCTTGAGGCGTTCCAGCAACTGCTCGTCGCCGGCATCGATGCGGTTGATACGGATGCCGGTGGCCTTGGTGAAATTGGCGTACAGCGCTTCATCAGTCGAATAGTGGCGCGCGGAATACAGGTTCAACACCTTTTCCTGGGCAAATCCGGTTTGGAGGAGGAGAGTGGCAGCCATGGCAGCGGCGCCAATGGCAAATTTAATCAGTTGCATGGTCAAGGCTCATATCAAATAGGTGGATGAGAATTATTATCATCTTTAGCCCATTTGTCAATAAGAATAATTCTTGTTTGCATGGCAGAGATGGCCACACAGATCGCCTTCACCGCTCGCTTATCCCGTGCCAGCGAAGCGGTTTCGCATCGTACGGATTTGCTTGAACTACATGGAGCGTACGCTTGATTGTGCGTTTGCAAGCTGAATGCCGCAGCCCCACGAAACGTCTGCGCTACGCTTGATATACTTATCGCATATCAAGCCTTGATCGTGGCATCAGTTATGGCAGCTTTGGCCGCTGGCACATGGCTGCGGTGACCGACATTGTCGAGGCGCGTGTTTCAAGGAAATCCTTCCAACCCGTCTTTCGCGCAGTCGCGGCGGACGACACCGTGGCAAAGTGTGCCGACGTTGCCGGTAACAAGGGGTACGAAAAATTCCTCAGCCAGGCCGCAAGGATGCACCAGGACAAGGCCCGAGTGGCGCTGCCCGCCGAGGGTTTGTATTGGCCGAGCCATCGTCCGGCAGCATGCACCATGCCGCGCCAGGCTCCGCAGTGGGAGGGGCTGCGAGCCTGTCGCCGGAACTGACGGGAAGCCTCACCGATCGGGCTTACAGCGACCTGGAGGAACTGATCGTCACCTTGCAACTGGCCCCCGGCAGCGCGGTCTCCGAGGCTGAGCTGTCGCAGCGCTTGGGTATAGGCCGCACGCCGATTCGCGAAGCCTTGCAGCGTCTCGCGCGTGAGCACATGGTGACGATCCTGCCGCGTCGCGGCATCATCGTGGCCGAGATCAACGTCAAAAGCCAGTTGCGGCTGCTTGAAGTGCGGCGCGAGGTCGAGCGACTGGTGGCCAGGAGCGCGGCGCGGCGCGCCACTGTGGAGGAGCGCGCCCGCTTCAACGAGATCGCGTTTGCGTTCGAAGAAAGCGCGCGCAGCAAGGATGAAGTCACATTCATCCGCATTGATCGCGAATACAACGAACTTTCGGTGGCCGCCGCGCACAACGAATTTGCCGCCGGCGCCATGGGGCTCATGCATTCCCTGTCGCGGCGTTTCTGGTATCTGCACTACAAACAGACTGCGGACATGCCACTGACGGCCAAGCTGCATGCCGACATCGCGCGGGCCATAGCGGCCGGCGATGTGACGGGCGCCGCAGCCGCGTCGGACGCCTTGCTCGACAGCATCGAGGCCTTTACCCGCGCCACCGTCAGTACGGATTTCTGAGTTGGGGCCGCGGCGCCGGTCCGGGCCGGGAAATGCTGCTTGACAGATAGCGCCGATCGCCATGAAAATTCACAGATATACGCTTGATATATCAGATGTACCTCCGCTGCTTCCGGCAGCACCCAGAAACTGAAGGAGAGTCCCCATGATGACCGAACGCCAGCACAAGTTTCGCGAGCAATACAAGGGCGCCATCAGCCCGTATTACAGCGGGCTATTGCACATTGCCGTGATGTATGGCGTCGGCCTGGGCGCCATCTGGTGGTCTGTCGGTAGGCTGGAAAACGCAACCTGGGAATGGCTGCTGGTGATCCCGGTATTTCTGGCCGGCAACTTTGTCGAATGGGCGATGCATCGTTACGTGATGCACCGGCTGGTCGACGTATTCGCGCTGCGCGCGATCTATGACCGCCATACACGCCAGCATCACCAGTACTTCACCGACAACGATGCGACCATCGATACGGTGCGTGAATTCCGCATTGTGTTCTTCCCGTGGCGCGTGCTTGCCGTGTTCGCCACCGCCGGCCTCGTGCTGGGCTATGTCGCTTCGCTCGCAATCAATCCGAACGCGGGCTATATCCTTTTCATCACGATGCTCGGCCAGTACCTGATCTACGAATCGTTCCACTATTGCTGCCATGTGCACGAGAACTGGTTCGTGCGCAACATGCCTTTCATCAACACCATCCGGCGTCACCATACCGCGCATCACAACCAGGGCATCATGATGAAGTACAACATGAACCTGACTTTTCCGATTGCCGACTGGTTCATGGGCTCCAGCGACGTCAAGCGTGGCTTGCTGGGCACCCTGTTCAACGGTTACAACGAAGAGCATGTGCGCCCGGAGTTGAAACCCGTGATCGCGCGTTTCCGTCTTGAGTCGGCACCGGTCACCCTCGACGGGCCGGTCCTTAATGCCGAGGAAGAGCGGCGTCTGGCCAACGCTTGAGGCGCGGTAGTATCAGTGCTGTGCCGTTTTCCGGTCTGCCGAAAATCCGGCAGACTGCTTGAACCGGTTCACATAATTCACATCAATCCAGGAGACAAAGATGCAACGCAGAAAATTTCTGACCGGCGCCGCTGTTGGTGCCGGCGCCACGCTGGCGGCGCCTGCAGTCCATGCCCAGGCCCCCTCGGTCAAGTGGCGCATGGCGGCGAGCTTTCCCAAGACGCTCGACACCTGCTATGGCTCGACCGACGAAATGGTACGGCGCATCGCCGAGCTGACCGACGGCAGATTCGAGATCAAGCTCTTCGGCCCGGGTGAGATCGTGCCCGGTTTGCAGGTGATGGACGCGGTATCGAACGGCACGGTCGAAGCGGGGCAAGCCTTCTCCTCGTTTTATTTCGGCAAGGACCCGGCGCTGATTTTCGACGCCGGCATCGCCTTCGGTCTGAATCCGCGCCAGAACGCGGCCTGGATGTACTACGGCGGCGGCCTGCAGATGGTGCGCGAGCAGTATGCCAAGCACAACTGCATGGCGATGCCATGCGGCAATTTCGGCGTGCAGATGGGCGGCTGGTTCCGCAAGGAGATCAAGAGTGTCGCCGATCTCAAAGGCCTGAAAATGCGCATAGGCGGCTTTGGTGGCCTGGCGCTGGCAAAACTGGGCGTGGTACCACAGCAGCTTGCCGCCGGTGACATCTATCCCGCGCTTGAGCGCGGCACCATCGATGCCGCCGAGTTCGTAGGGCCCTATGACGACGAAAAACTCGGACTCTCGAAAGTCACCAAGTACTACTATTCGCCTGGCTGGTGGGAGGGCAGCGCGCAAATGACAGCCCTGGTCGGCTTGAAGGCCTGGGAAGCCTTGCCCAAGTCATTCCAGGCGGCCTTCGAGACCGCGGCCACCGAGCAGTATGTACGCATGCTGGCCAACTACGACTCGAAGAATCCGAATGCGCTCAAGCGCCTGGTGGGCGGCGGCACCCAGCTGCGCTGGTTCCCGAAAGACGTGATGGAAGCGGCCTACAAGGCAACCAACGAGTTGATCGCGGAGTATTCGCAGAAGAATGCGGATTTCGGCAAGTTCTACGCGTCATGGTCGAAGTTTCGCGACGAGCAATCGACCTGGTATCGGGTTGCCGATCATTATCTGGATACCTATACCCTGGGCCAGTTGGCACGCAAGAAGGGCTGATGGCCTGGTTGAACGTCGGGCGCTGCTGACGGCTGCGACAGTCCTGTCCCAGGGCGGATCGACCGGCTCTGCACTTGGGCCAAACGCCTGCCGCAGCAGCGCAGCGTGCTTGTCGGTGGCCGCATGTGGCCGCCGACAAGCGTTTGTGAGGCCTATGCTTGGTCGAGAACCTTGCGCGCTGCCGCAGGCGCTTTCTGCTGTGTCGCTTGAATTGGCGGCAGGGCTTCGATAATGGCGTTGCCAGCGGTATGCAACAAACCTGCGAGTTGATTCTCATTCAAATTCGCGAAACGCTGCCGGCTGATGATGAATCCCAGTGCGGCATTCAGCCGCCGCGCCGGGTACGAAAGCGGCACACCAATGCCGCAAAGCCCCGGATCCAGTTCGCCGTGCGTCACGCAGTAACCGGCGCTGCGAATCGCTTTCACATGCGCCAGCAGGGCAGCGAAGGTGGCGGCAAACGGGCTTGCGTGCGCCTCGTCGGGGTTGGCCTCGTAGAGCCTGCGCAACCGTCCCCGCGGAAGAGTCGCCAATACCGCTTTGGAGAGCATGCCGCGATAAAGCGGCATGCGCCGCCCGCGCCCATAGCTCGGGCTCACGCTTTCGATCCCGTGCTCCTGGTGAATGGTGATGATGCGCTCGCCGTAAATGGTGCCCAGCACGACGTCGCAAGCGCTGTCGTCGGCCAGTGCCCGCATCACACGTTGGGCGGCACCCAGCAACGGATCGCCGACGCGGATGCGATGGTCAAGTTCGATCACCCGGGGCCCCAGCATGTAGGTGCCGCCGGCATCGCGCCGCAACAGGCCGGCCTCACCCAGTTGGTGCACATAGCGGTAGCCGGTCGGCAGCGAATAGCCCAGGCGCTCCGCGATCGCGTCCGCAGTCCACACCGAGGCGCCCTCGTCGAACAGGTCGAGGATGGCCAGCATGCGTGCGAGGCTGCTCATTACACTACCCTCCCGCCACTTTCGGACGGCCGGGCGGGAGCGCTCATGGGACGACCCTCCTGTCACTGCGTGACGTCCTCCCCGAGGGAGGATGAGCGCTCCCTTCGGACGGCCGGGCGGGAGCGCTCATGGGACGACCCCCCTGTCACTGCGTGACGTCCTCCCCGAGGGAGGATGAGCGCTCCCTTCGGACGGCCGGGCGGGAGCGCTCATGCGGCGAAATGCGTATCCACTGGCTCAGGCAGCCAGTGGCAGGCGTGCGGTTAGCGGCGCGAGTTCGGCTGCGCTGCCGGCGGTGCCGACGATGTAATGATCGGGCCTGAGCAGCACGGCGCGCGTGCCATGCTGCTCCAGCCAGGCGGCGATCTCCGGGTGCGCGTCATCGATCAGCATCGCGTCGGCCCGTTGCCAGCGCGCGCGCGTGCTGGCGTCAGTTGCCGCCAGCAGCTCACGCGTGGCGATCACCACGAAGCGCTGGCCGGTCGCATCGTCGAGCAGGCGGCCATCGGCCAGGCGCGGCTGCGGAAATGGCTGGCCGGCGGGTATGCCGCTGTCCATACGCACGCCTGGCCCCAGGCCCGGGTTCGGGAACTGAAAGATCTCGGGGGAGCCGGCCTGGAACTTGCGATCGCGTTCCGCCGCCAGTGCCGGATCGGTGGTCTGGATCACGTCGCCCAATTTGACCGCAAGCGCGATGAAGGCGCGCACGTGCGGTTCGCGTTCCGACTCGTAGGTATCGAGCAGCGATTCATGCGCGCTGCCGCGCAGCACCATGGCGAGCTTCCATGCAAGGTTGGCGGCATCACGAATGCCGGCGCACATGCCCTGGCCCAGAAACGGCGGAGTCTGGTGCGCGCTGTCGCCGGCGATCATCAGTCGCCCGCGGCGCCAGCCACGGGCGATCACCGAATGGAAGGTGTAGACCACCGCCCGCTCGAGTTCCGCATCGTCCGGCGTGATCCAGCGCTGAAGCATTTTCCATACACTATCCGGCCGCGCGATGGCCTGCGCATCGTCACCCGGCATCAGCATGATTTCCCAGCGGCGCCGCTGGCCGATCCCGTTGCAATAGGTCATCGGACGCGCCGGGTCGCAATGCTGCACGGTGTGGTCGGGCAGGTCGACAGCGCGTTTGAGGATGGCGTCGAACACCAGCCAGGGTTGGTGCAGACCGAGGTCCTCCATGGTGCTGCCCATCAGGCGGCGCACCAGCGAGCGCGCGCCATCGCAGCCGATGACATAGCGGGCGCGGAACTTGCCGACCTTGCCGTTGTTCATGTTTTCCACCGACAGCAACGCGCCTTCGGCGTCCTCGGCAATCGCGAATACCTCGTGACGCAGCAGCACCCGCACTTGCGCGAAGCGCGCCAGGCCGTCGCGCAGCACCGCTTCGAGTTGCGGCTGATGAAAATAGTGATTGTTGGCGCAGCCATGCGGGCCTACCGCCGTGCTGCCGCCGCGCACCAGCAGCACCTGGTTTTGCGCATTGACGAAATGCATGTTCTTGAAACCAGGGCGGGTGGCTGCTTCGATCTCGCTTTTCAAGCCCATGCCCTGAAATATGCGCATCACCTCGCCATCGAAATGGATGGCGCGCGGCAGCGGGTAGATTGCCGCCTCGCGTTCGAACACCACCACCGCAAGCCCGGCCTGACCCAGCAGGTTGGCCAGCGCGGCGCCTGCCGGGCCCAGGCCGACGATGGCAACGTCGAACGCTTCAGGCATGAATGCCGGCTTCCATGCGCCGCCTCATCTCGGCCACCCATTGCTCGCGTGGCTGGAATTTTCTTGCCGCGCGCGCGATGCTCTCCGATTGCGCCATGATTTCAGCCTCGCTTGCCTCCATGTCGACGGCAATGCGCAAAGGCTGCTCGCAATACCAGGGTGTATCGAAAAAACACTCGATGCGGATGCCTTCGGGATCGCGGAAATAAATCGATATTGCATTGCCGTGGGTAGCCGGCAGGATTTCGCTCAGCGCCGGCTCGGCCTTGAGCTTTGGATACAGCGCGCGCAAATAGGCAAGCCCCGGGACGCGGAACGAAACCTGGTTGACGATGACGTAATCGATATCGTCGGGTCGCCCGCTGGCCAGCACGATCTGGTGGTGTTCCTCCGGGTCGCGCGAGAGGAATACCAGGTCGACCGGCCCGCGCGGCGTGTCGAGATTGCCGCGGTCGGTGACGATGAAGCCCATTACGCGCTTGTAGAAATCTTCCATTTTGGCAATGTCGCGCACGTAGAAGCCGACATGGCTGAAGGATGGTCCGGATTGCGTGTAATTGCTCATGGTGAATCCCTCGGAGACAGGTGCATTGTCAGGAATGGCCGGCAGCCGCAGGGCCGGTCCTGGACATATTGGTGCTTGCGGTGGAGGCTACGCCACCGGCCTTGAACTGCTGCCAGTGCGCAAGCGTGGCATGGGCGTCGCGCCGGAAGGCGGCGAAGTCGTCCGGGGAACGCGCGACATTGGTGGTGAGTTCCAGCTTGAGGCCATTGGGGTCGACGAAATACAGCGAGCGGCAATAGCCGTGATCGATCTCGCGCAAGGCCGCGCCATGCGCGGCCAAACGCTGCTTGAACACCTCGATCTTCTCGTAACCCTGCACTTCTAGAGCGATGTGGTGGACCAGGCTGTCACGCGGTTCGAGCTGGTTTGCATCCAGGCTGGCGAAGTATTCCGGATAGTCGAAGAAGGCCAGGCAGGTGCCGTCGGCCATCTCGAAAAACAGATGCAGGTAGGCCGACTGCGCGCCGCTGCGCGGATGTGTAGACTCCTGGATCGCGGCCACCATCGGCATGCCCAGCACGTCTTCATAGAAGTGGCGCGTCTCCTCGGCGTCGCGGCAGGCGAAGGCGTGGTGGTGCAGGTTGCACACCGGGTTGTTGTCGGCGTCGATTTTTTCGCGCCGAAAAGACAGGTCGTATGGCATTCGTACTCCTCGCTTCAGGATGGCGCGCTTGCGCCGCGCTCGGCGGCGATCTTGTCGTCAAGCATGCGGCGCGCGCGCGCCGAGCCGCCATCGCCGATGGTGAAACCGTTGAACTTGAAAGCATCGCCAGCGGCCTTGATGCGCTGGTGCGCGGCTTCAATCACGGGGCGATCCTCTTCGTCGAAGGCCTTGGTGCCGAAAGCGATCAACCGGTCCGAATAGTCCTGATCGTCGATCAGGAAGTCGCGCGCGAAGGCGAAGTGATAGCGCGTGCTGTCAGAGGTCTCGGGAGTGAGCAGATGGGCGCTCGGCAGATGACCGCCTTGCTGGCGCGGCTGGTCCGGCACCATCGCAGCCAGGTCGAGCAGCAGATTGCAGGGCGCGCGCCACGACATGTTGGATTCCTGGTCGATGCGCTCGGAATGCTTCCAGACATTGCGCCAGACCGGCGAGGGCATCAGGTTCAGCACCTTGCGCAGCACCGTCACACGGTCAAGGTCGACCACCACGCTCGACTTCACCGAGCCGCTCGAGCCGGCGGTTCCCACGGTATTCGCATGCAGATATTCGGCATGGCTCAAGTCGAGCAGGTTGTCCATCACCAGGCGGTAGTCGGCCTTGACCAGCATGCTGCCACGGACCACCGCATAAACCGGGTTGTCGGGTGCGAACCAGGCGTAGTCGGGGATCGAGGCGATGTCGGCCTTATCCGCATCACCCATCCAGACCCAGATGATGCCATGCGCGGCATGCGCCGGAAACGCCGCCGCCGCCAGGCGTTCGGGCCGGCCGCCATCGCTGTGCGGGTTGTGCACGCAAGCCCCGGAGCAATCGAAGCGCAGGCCGTGATAGGCGCATTGCAGCTTGCCATCGACCACCCGGCCCATGCTCAAGGGCACGCCACGGTGCGGGCAGCGGTCGCGCAGCGCGCCAATCGCACCATTCGCGCCGCGGAATAGCGCCACCGGCTCGCCGATGATCAGGCGTTCCAGCGGCCGCTCCGCCAAATCGCTCTCCCAGCAAGCCACATACCATCCGTTGCGCACAAAATCCATGTCAGCCTCCTTACCCTGGTTCAGGCATTGGTCGATTGAAAATAGGTCGCTCGCGCGGCTACTTGAGAGCAGCCGGCAGCCACAACACGATGACCGGAAACACCGCCAACAGCACCAGCAGCAGCAAGTCGGCGATGATGAAGGGCGTCACGCCGCGATAAATGGTGCGCATCGGAATGTCCGGGGCCAGGCCGTGCAGGACAAAGACGATGATGCCCACCGGCGGAATGATCATGCCCAGTTCGATCACGATCACGTTGATGATGCCCCACCAGATCGGGTCGTAGCCCAGGTTGGTCACCACCGGCAACGCGAAGGGCAGGGTGATCAGCATGGCGGCGATCTCGTCGAAGATCGCACCCAGCAGCAGGTAGGCCACCAGCATGGTGAAGATCACCGCCAGGGGCGGCACCTGCATGGAGCCGATCAGCTTGATCAGCGCATCGGGCACGCGGGCGGCGGTGATGAAGTAGGTGAAGACCGACGCGCCGATCAGGATCATGTAGATCATCGCGGTGGAAGACGCGGTGTCCTTGAGGCCGCTCCACAGTACCGCATGGTTGAGCCGGCCACGCGCGAAGGCGAAGATCAAGGACAGCACGGCCGCCACCGACGCGGCCTCGTTGACTGTGAACACGCCGCTGTAAAGGCCGACGAATACCGTCGCCATCAGCACCACTACCGGCGCGGCACGCTTCAATGCCAGCATCTTCTCGGGCCAGGTGACCGCGGCACCCACGGGGGCAAGAGCGGGGTTGAGGTGTACCGCCACCGCGACGGCCAGCATGTTGAAGGCGATCGCCAGCAGCGCAGGTACCAGGGCGGCTACGAAGAGATCGAAGATGAAAGTTTGCGCGACGATGCAATAAAGAATCATCACGATCGACGGCGGGATCAGTGACTTGAGAGTGCCGCCAGCGGCAATAGTGCCGGTGGCGAACGAGGGCGCGTAGCCGCGCTTGAGCATTTCCGGCAGGGCGGCCTTGGTGAAAGTTGCCGCCGTGGCGGTGGACGAACCGCACACCGCGCCAAAAACCGCGCAACCGCCGATGGTCGCATAGCCCAGGCCACCGCGCCGATGCCCGAGAAAGGCCGCAGCTGCGTTGTAGATGTCGGCCGAGAAGCCGGCGGCACTGGCGAAAGTGCCCATCACCAGGAACAGCGGAACGGTGGCCAGGTCGACATTCGACAGCAGGGTGGTGGGGTCGCTGGCGAGGATCGTCAGGGCCGGTGTCCATCCGGTTTGCAGCGCGAAACCGACCACGCCAACAACGATCATCGCAAAGGCGATCGGCACCTGCAGAAAAATCAGGGCACACAGTGCTGCCAGGCCGAGTGCCCCTATGGCAAGCGGCGTCACCGCGTGTCTGCCCGGCTGAACAGGCGTTCGATGTCGGCCAGTGCCACCACCATCTGCACCGCTGCACCAATGGCAAGAATGCAAGACACCGCGTACCAGAAGGGTGCGCGCGGCCACTTGAGAATCCAGGTGGTTTCGTGGGCCTGCGCCACCTTGCCGGAATAGACGAAGAACTGCCAGCACATCACGCACATTACCGTTGCCACCAGCACGGCGGCGGCCGCATCGAGCAGCCCTGCAGAGCGGCGGCCGAACACCGATTCCGCGATACGGATGGTGATGTGGCTGCGTTCGGCCAGGCCCACCGGCAAGAGGCTGGCGATCGCCACCGCGATCACCAGCGAGCCGGCGTCGCGCACCCCCTCGATCGGCGCGTTCAGCAGCCAGCGCGCCAGACCATCAGCCAAGGTCATCGCAGCGAGCAGCAGCAAGGCCACAAGGCCCAGCGCGGAAAGCGCGCGCGTCGCAGCAAGGCCGACGCGTTGCAGCGCGCTGATGCCCGGGCTCACCTGCCGGCCCGCACCTTGACCAGCTCGGCTTCCACCAGTTTGTAGAGTTCCTGGTTGCGCGGCGATTTGGCGAGCCATTCATCGACCACCGGCTTCATGGTCTTGCTCATGGCGTCGATCTCGCCGGCCGAGGGCATCACGACCTTGCGCTTGGGGTCGGCCTGCAACTTCTTGACCAGCAAGTCGTTGTAGCTGCCAATGCCTTCGTTGAAACGTGCAGCGGTCCAGGCGCCGCTGTATTTGCGGATCGCATCCTGGCATTGCTTGGGCGCGCCATCGAATTTCTTGCGGTTCATCAGGATCGCCAGCGGCACGATGCCCAGGCGCGTGAAGAAATGGTTGTTGGTCACGCGGTCGATGCCGAAATCGAACAATGGCGAGGGGTGCGAGCTGGTGCCGTCGATGGTGCCGCGACCAACTGCTTCGGCGATCTCCGTCACCGGTAAACCGACCGGCACTGCTCCCAAAGCGCGGATGGCCGCGCCTTCGATTGCGCCGGCAGTGCGGATCTTCTTGCCCTTCAGGTCAGCGGCCGACGTAACCGGGAAGCGCGTGTGAATGCTGTACGGCGCGGTGCCAAATAGTCCGATCGGAAAAAAATCGTCATAGCCCTTGAGTTGGCCGGAACCCACCAGACGCGTGAACACCTGCGTGGCTTCCACCAGATTGGTGAACAGGCCAGGCAGTTCCAGGACTTCGTTTTCCTGAAAGCGTCCCGGCGTATATGAAGCGATCACCCAGGCGATATCGGCCACGCCATCCAGCACCATCTGCGCCTGCTGCACCGGGCTGCGGCCGAGTGCGCCATTGGGGAACAGTTCGATCTCGCAGGTACCGCCGGCGTCCTTGTTGACCGCCTCGGCAAACGGCTTCATGGTGGTGATGAAGGTCTGCTCCTTGTCGGGCGTGAACACCGAAAACTTGAATTTCTGCACCTGCGCCGGTGCCACCGACGCCATTCCGAACGACATGACAAGCGTGGCCAAGCGAATCGAAAGCTTCATTTTGGGAGTCTCCGTGCCGGGGTCGGCGGATTGTGATTGTTTGAGAATCGGCGCTGCATGCAGCCGTCCTTCGAAAAATATATTCCTAAAATTATCAATATGCAATAATATTTTGAAATATAGGCTTGCGATCTGACGATGCAGTCAATCGCCATGAGCGCCCATTGCAGCGCATCCGGAGACACGACGTGAATCAAGCACCGCTCAACCCGCTCTCTGCCGAAGATCGGCACATCTATGAGCGCGACGGCGTGGTCTGCCTGCGCAACATGTTCGATGGTGAATGGATCGAGCGCATGCGGCGCGCGGTCGATTACACGATGGAGGCCGAACACGCGCTGGCACGGCGGCGCGAAGTGACCCGTGCCCTGGGTGGCAAGAGCGGGCGCTACCATATCAACACCTTTGTGTGGCCATGGAACGAGGATTTCCGGGACTGGTGCCTGCATTCACCCTGCGCCGAAATCGCCGCCACCCTGATGGGGGCCAGCGAAGTGCGCTTGTTCTACGACCAGGTGTTTGTGAAGGAGCCGAATACGGTCGAGCGCACCGACTGGCATCAAGACCTGCCGTTCTGGCCACTGCGTGGCAACGATGTGGCATCGGTCTGGGTGGCCTTGACCGAGGTCGGCCCGGAAAACAGCCAACTGGAATACATCGCCGGCTCGCACAAATGGGGCAAGTTCTACGCCGCGGCCGTGCCTGACAAGGACGCCCATTTCGCCTCCGACTTGCCGCCGTGCCCGGATTTTTCGCAGCGGCGCGACGATCCGCAAGTGCGCTTTCTGCGCTGGGAAATGCAGCCCGGCGATTGCCTGGTGCATCACCCGCTGGCCGTGCACGGTTCCGAAGGCAATTTCTCGCCACGCAAACGCCGCGTCGCAATCTCGACCCGCTACATGGGCGCGGACGTGCGCTGGGATCCGCGACCGGCCACGTTTGCAGTTACTGGCGATCCGCAGCTTGTCGCCGGTGCCTATCCCGCCGACGACCGGGTTTTTCCGCTCGCGTGGCGGCGTGCGCAGGCAGCGTAAGCATGGTCACTTTTGCCGAATGTGAGACTCCCCTTGTGCCAAAACCATGTCCCGAAAGGCTGATCCGATGCGCGTTCTGAATTTTCCCGGGCTGGCTTGCCTGGCACTTGCGATGTCAATCTGCGTTGCCGGGTCGCGTGAGGCGGCTGCGCAAGCCTGGCCGGTCCAGCCGATACGCGTGATCGTGCCGTTTGCCGCTGGCAATGTGTTGGACGTGATGCTGCGCGCCATGGGTGAACGCTCACGCGAGCTGAGCGGGCAGCCCTTCGTGGTCGAAGCGCGACCGGGCGCGGGCGGCATCGTGGCGGCGCAGGCACTGATGGCGTCCAAGCCGGATGGCTACACCGTGCTGCTGGCAACCCAGGGCATGCTGGCGATCAACCCGCATATCTACCGCAAGTTGCCCTACGATCCGCTGCGCGATTTCGTGCTGGTGTCGGAAGTGGCAACCTCGCCGATGCTGCTGGCAACCCATCCATCGGTGCCGGCGGCGACCATGGCGGAGTTCGTGGCCTGGGCCAATGCCAATAAAGGCCGGGTGTCCTACGGTTCAATTTCTCCCGGCACGATTTCGCATTTTCTGGCCGAGACGATCAACTTTGACCATGGCACGGCGATGACCCACGTGCCTTACAAGGGCAGCCCGGCGCTGTTGCCGGACTTGCTGGCCGGGCGCATCCAGGCAGCCTTTGTTTCGGTCGACACAGTGCGCCAGCAAGTCCAGTCCGGCAAGCTCAATGCCGTCTTGTTGAGCGGTGCCCGCCGTGACGCATCCCTGGCCAACGTGCCGACCGCGCGCGAGGCCGGCTACGCGCGGCTGGAGGCGAATGCATGGTCGGGCTTCGTGGTGCCTGCCGGTACGCCGGAGGCGAGCGTGAATGCCCTGGCGGAGTTGACGCGCAAAATCATTGCCACGCCGCAGGTGGCGGAGCGGGTGACGCAGTTGGGCATGAGCCTGGTGGGTTCCACGCCAGGCGAGTTCGCCGCACGTACGCGCAGCGAAACCGACAAGTGGGCGGGAATCGTCAAGGCATCCGGATTTGCGGCCGACTGATGCAGGCGCATGACGACATGAAACAAGCTGTGCTGTATCACAACGACATGTCGGTATGCGCCGCCAAGGTGCGCAACCTGCTGGCCGAAAAGGGCATCGCCTACGAAGGCATTCACCTGAACCTGCGCGCCGGTGACGCGCAGAAGCCCGACTACGTCAAGTTGAATCCGAACCAGGTGGTGCCCACGCTTGTCAACGGCCGCGATGCGGTGATCGAGTCGAACGTGATTCTGGAATACATCGAGGACACTTGACCACAAACGCCATTGCGCCCGGCCGATCCCATGGCGCGGGCGCGCAGGCGCCTGTGGATGAAGCAACTGGGTGAGGGCGTGCACGCGGCGACCGGCACGATCAGTTCCTGCATTGCTTTCCGCTTCCAGCACCTGAGGCGTGATCCTGCGGAATTGCGCGCATGGCTCGATGGCATGGGCGATCCGGCGCGTCGCGAGCGTATCCGCCAGGCGATCGAACTGGGGCTTGACGCGCCGGCGTTTGCGCTCGCGGTGCAGCGTTTCGAGAAGCTGCTTGCCGGGATGGAGGTGGCTACTGGCACACGGCAAATGGCTGGCCGGCGCCGCGTACTCGCTGGCCGACATTGCCTACAGCCCCTACCTGCAACGGCTGCGTCATCTCGGATTCGCCGGTTGTATCGAGGCGCGTCCGCGGGTGGCCGGCTGGGCCGAACGTCTGTTCGAGGCGGCCGGTTTTCGGGCGGGCGTGGCGCAGTGGAGCAATCCGGACTATGTCGAGATCTTCGATCGCGAACGCTCGGCGGCGCGCGAACGCATCAACCGGATTTCACAAAAAAAATCAGCCTGAAGCGTATCGCTTCAGGCTGACCAAAGATGTAACTAAGACTGGATATCAGGTCGCTTCGGTTTCCTGCTGAATCCCGGCCAGCACCCAGCTGGCGCGTGCAGACGTCGGCTTCTCGAGATTCCAGACTTCCTTGAACGCTTCGGCGGCGCCATCCTTGCTTTCACGGATGGTGCCCGTCAGGCGTACGCTTGCCATGGTGGTGTCGCCGTTGACTTCGACACCCAATACCTGCGCGTCGAGCGACACCACGTCGGTTTGCGTGCCTTCGGTGCGGCCCATCAGGTCAAGCTTGATCACGCCAAACATTTCAGGGGTGGTGAAGTTGCGGATGTCCTGCTCATCGCCGGCGTCCCACGCTGCTTGCATGCGCACGAAGTACATCTTGGCGATGTGCTTGAAATCCTCGACATCGAAGCCGGCCGGCAGGGTCCAGCTGCCGTCGTTCGGGTTTGTCATGGCCGCCGGGCTGCCAGCCAGAGCGGCGGCGCTACCCGCGAGTGCGGGTGCCATGCCGCCCATGGCCTGTCCGGCAAGGCTGCTGCGCTCGCTGGATAACGGGTTTGCAGCGACATCATTGCGCGCCGGCAGCGCACTCGGCCCGCCGGCGGTTGCCAGGGGTGGATTGCTGCGATTGCGCCACATGCGATAGGCAAACAAACCCGCCATCACCAATGCACCGATCATCAGAAAGTTCATCAGGAGGTCAGCCATGGCGCCGCCCAAGCCCATGTGCGAGAGCAATGCGGCGATGCCCAAGCCGGCGGCGATGCCGGCCAAGGGACCCAGCCACTTGTTGCGTGCCGGGGCGGCGGCACCAGCGGCGCCGGCTGCGGCACCCGGTGCAGCAGCTGCGGAAGGGGCTGCTGCAGGCGCGGCCTGTGCCGGCGGCGCCTGCTTGCTGACGTTGTTCGATTGCTTGCCCACCGACTTGCCGCCCCCTAAGCGTTTGGCGGCGTCGGCGTCGGGCACCATCACTGCCAAACCGATCGAACCGATCAGGGCAGCAACCAGGAAATGTTTGGAAAATATTGATTTCATACTATGCCTCCGTTGAAGTCCATTCAGGATACGCTATCTATGACAGGAAATCCAGTGCCTTGTTCCTGACTTTCGGGCAAATATCTTTGCTTGAGCGGGCATGCGTGGAGCATCGTGTAAATGAGTATGTTGCGTGGCCTTGGCGTTCTTTCAAGGTCAGACCAAGCTTACGCCTCAATCCGCTCGCGCGCCGACTTCCTTGGCTACTTTCGACCATTTGCCGATCTCGGCACGAATGTGCCGTGCCAGGTCCTCCGGTGTTCCGGCAACCGGATCAAGGCCGGCGCCGATCAACCGGTCGCGCACATCCGCGGCTTCCATGCTGCGCAACAAGGCTTCGTGCAGGCGCTTGACGATAGGCGTCGGCATGCCGGCCGGGCCGACGATCGCTTGCCAGGCGCCCGCCTCGAAGCCCGCAAATCCGGCCTCGGCGATGGTTGGCACCTCGGGGTAGGTCGGCGAGCGCCTGGCGCTGCCCACCGCGAGTACCCGCAGCTTGCCGGCCTCGACCTGCGGCATCAGGTTGGCCTGGTCGCCGATGGCCAGCTGGATCTGCCCGCCCAGGAGGTCGGCTACCATCGGGCCGCCGCCCTTGTAGGGCACGTGCACGATATCGATACCGGCACGCTGCTTGAGCAGCTCGGTGGCCAGATGCGGTGCGCTACCGGCGCCGGCCGACCCGTAGGACAGCTTGCCGGGGCTGGCTTTGGCATGCGCCACCAGTTCCGCCACAGTTTTTACCGGCACCGCCGGATGGATCACCAACGCGTAGTTGACGTCCACGGTATGCATGATCGGGGTGAAGTCACGCAGCGGATCGTAGGGCATGCTGGCATAGACGCCCACGTTCATCGCCAGCGCCGCGACGTTGCCGACCAAGAGCGTATAGCCGTCCGGCGCCGCCTTGGCCACCAGGTCCGCACCGATCATGCCACCGGCGCCGCCACGGTTTTCGATCACGATCGGTTGGCCCAATTGCTCGCCGAGCCGGGTTTGCACAATGCGGGCATAGGCATCGACCGCGCCGCCCGGCGGGAATGGCACTACCAGTCGAATAGGGCGTACGGGGAAGGTCTGCGCCACCAAATGCGGCGTGAGCCCTAAGGCCAGCACAAAGGCGAGGCAGCGCACTACGCGCGACGAGAAATGCATCGAGTCTCCCTTGTTTTTTGAGATAGTCTCCACGGCTTCTCATTTAGCCACGCGGCGCGGCCGGGAGCAAGACGTGAAAATCACAAAAGTGGAAGCCTGGGTGCTGCGGGCGCCCGTGGCGCAGCCGGTGGTCAACGCCTTCGGCAGCATGGCCAATCGTCCGGCGCTGTTTGTGCGCCTTTCCGCTGCCGATGGCGCCTGGGGCTGGGGCGAGGTGTTCTGCAATTTTCCGCAGGTCGGCGCCGAACATCGGGCGCGCCTGATTGCAAGTATTTTTGCACCGCTGATCGAAGAGGCCGAGTTCGGCGACGCCGCCGCTTTGCGCGCGTTTCTCGACCAACGCACGCGACGCATGGCGATCCAGTGCGGCGAGCCCGGGCCTTTCGCGCAGGTGACTGGCGGTTTGGAACAGGCCATGTGGGATATGGCGGCGCGGCGTGCCGGCCTGCCGCTATGGCGCCTGCTCGATGACAGCGGTGCGGGTGTAGGGCGGGTGCGGGTCTACGCCAGCGGCATCGGCCCGCAGGACGTGGTTCAACTGGCGCTGGCGAAACAAGCTCAGGGATATGCGGCGTTCAAGCTCAAGGTGGGCTTCGCGGCAGATGTCGACCGGCGCAACCTGGCCGACCTGCGCGCCGCGCTTGGGGCCGGCGCGGCGATCATGGTCGATGCCAACCAGGCGTGGGCGCCAGCGCAAGCGGCTGCGCGTATCGCCACGTTGGCCGATCTGCGACCGCTGTGGGTCGAGGAGCCGATCGCCGCAGATGAGGACGCCACACACTGGAGGGCGCTGGCGAATGAGTGCGGCCTGGCGCTGGCGGCCGGCGAAAACCTGCGTGGCGAAGCGGCCTTCGCGCAGGCCATCGAGGCCGGCTATCTGCGCTATGTGCAGCCGGACGTCGGTAAGTGGGGCGGTCTGGGCGGTTGTCGCGCCGTCGCGCGCTTGGCGCAGGCGGGTGGCGCGACTTTCTGTCCGCACTGGCTGGCTGGCGGCATCGGGCTGGCGGCCTCGATGCATTTGCGCGCCGCGATGGGCGAGGGCGGGTACCTCGAAGTCGATGCCAATCCCAATCCCTTGCGCGAAGAAGTGTGTCGCTTTGAGGTGGTTGATGGCTGGGTTGAATTGCCGGACGCGCCGGGCCTGGGGTGCGAGCCCGATCTCGCCGCGCTGGAACGCTTCATTGTCAAGACATAGGCCGGTTGACAAGCGCGCCGAGCCGAGCATGTCGGCCAAGTCGCAGTCGGTTGCGGATTACCTGCGCGTGCAGCGCCCGGTGGCGGCCATGGCCAAGGATTTCGCCGCTGGCTACACCATTCCCGAAGACACCCATACGCGCGGCCAACTGGTGCACGCGGTGGCAGGCGTCATGACTGTCGCCACCGCGCACGGCATCTGGGTGGTGCCGCCGGAGCGCGCAGTGTGGGTGCCGCCCGGTACTCCGCACTCGACCCGCATGTCGGGGCGGGTGGAAATGCGCACGCTCTATATTCGCGCCGCCGAAAGCGCGCTGTTGCCGGCACGCTGCTGTGTGGTGCCGGTGTCGCCGCTGTTGCGCGAGCTGATCGTGCGTGCCTGCGAACTGCCGCTCAACTATGAGGCGCGCGGCCCCGGCGCCCAAGTGATGCAGCTGATCCTGCATGAGCTGGCCGACATGCGCACCCTGCCAATGCACCTGCCGACGCCGCGCGACGCGCGGGTGGCGAAGATTTGCGCGGCCCTGGTGCGTGATCCGGCCGATGTGGCGACCCTGGCGCTGTGGGCCAGGCGTGTGGGCGCCAGTGAGCGCAATCTGGCGCGACTGTTCCTGCGCGAGACCGGCATGCGCTTCGCCGGCTGGCGCGCCCAGGCGAAATTGATCGCCGCATTGGAGCGCCTGGCCGCCGGCATGCCGGTGTTGCAGGTGGCGCTGGATCTGGGTTATGCGAGCCCGAGCGCCTTCACGGCCATGTTTCGGAAGACAATCGGCATTGCGCCGCGCGAGTATTTTTCGCGACAATCGCGCTCGTCTTCAAAACAAACAGGAAAAACATGACACAGGAACTCCACTTTCTTCCAGCCACCGAACTTGCTGCGATGATCCGCGCGAAAAAAGTATCCGCCACCGAGGTGATGCTGGCGCACCTGAAGCAGATCGAGCGGGTCAATCCGGCGGTCAATGCGATCGTCACGCTCGACGCCGAGGGCGCGTTGGCCAAGGCACGCATCGCGGATGCAAAGCAGGCGCGCAGCGAAGCCCTTGGCCCGCTGCACGGCTTGCCGATCGCCCACAAGGACTTGTTCCTGACCAAGGGCATGCGCACCACCATGGGCTCGCCGATCTTCAAGGATCAGGTGCCGGCGCGCAGCATGCTGGTGGTGGACCGCTCCTGGGACGCGGGAGCGATTTGCGTGGGCAAGACCAACACCCCGGAGTTCGGTGCCGGCTCGCAGACCTTCAACACCTTGTTCGGCGCCACCAAAAATCCCTATGACCTGACCAAGACCTGCGGCGGCTCGTCCGGTGGCGCCGGCGTGGTGCTGGCCACCGGCATGGTGCCGCTGGCCGACGGCAGTGACCTTGGCGCGTCGCTGCGCAATCCCGGCAACTTCTGCAACGTGGTCGGCTTGCGGCCGTCGCCCGGGCGGGTACCGACCTGGCCCACCAAGCACCTGTGGGGCACCTTGAGCGTCGAAGGACCGATGGCGCGCACGGTTGCAGACACCGCGCTACTGCTGTCGGTACAGGCCGGCCCCGACGACCGCGTACCGATCGCGTTGATGGAGGCGGGCACTTCGTTTGCCGCGAATCTGCAGCGCGACTTCAAGGGCACCCGTATCGGATTCTCGCCGTCGTTTGGCGGCCAGGTACCGGTGGACAAACGGGTCCTGGCGGTGATCGCCAGGCAGGACAAGGTGTTTGCCGCGTTGGGCTGTGAACTGGACGACCGGGTACCGGATTTTTCCGGCGCGCACGAAGTGTTTCTGGCACTGCGCGGCCACCTGTTCGAACTCAACAACGGCGAGTATCTCGATTTTCACCGCGACCTGCTCAAGGAGACGGTGATCTGGAACATCGAGGCCGGGCGCAAATTGTCCGCCGCCGACATTGCGCGCGCCGATACCGAGCGTGCGCGAATCTACGAGCGGGTGTCGAAATTCTTCGAAACCCATGAATACCTGATCACGGTGGTCAACCAGGTGCCGCCATTCCCGGTTGAAGAGGAGTATGTGACCGAGATCAACGGCGAAAAGCTCACCACCTATCTCGACTGGATGAAGAGCTGCTACTACATCACCATCACCGGGCACCCCGCGATATCGGTGCCGGCAGGGTTCACTGAAGAGGGCTTGCCGGTAGGCATCCAGATTGTCGGGCGTCGCAACGCCGATTTCAGCGTGCTGCAACTGGCCTTCGCCTTTGAGCAGGCGACCATGGTGTGGAAGCGGCGGCCGGCGCTGGCGCAGTAGCATGGAAGCGATCGTTCATTTCTTGAAGGTGCAAGCATGCATGACCTGACCATCCGCCGCCTGCATGTGGATCTGGCACAGCCGTTCGCGCGCCATTAGGTGCGGTGGCTCATGTTTTCAGACGCTCGGCATGTGAATCCCAACCACTACCCCGCTGCCATCGGCGCGATTGCGTGCCAGCGTACTCCCTCTGTGAAACGCCGCCACCAGTCGAACTACGTAGAGGCCCAGACCCAGGTGCGGTTCGTTGCCTGCGTTGCCGTCGCGCAACGACACCATGGAGTCGAACAGGCGGGCGCGCTGCGGGTCGCCGCTGCTTTCCGGGAGCGGGGGCCCGCTGTTTCCGACTTCGACTACGATTGCGCCAGTCTGTGCATGCACCGTCACGACGATCGGAGTGCCGGGCATAGCGAAGCTGGCGGCATTGGCTACCAGTTTGTCCAGCGCCTGCGCCAGCAGGTCGGGTGAGCCATCGACGCGTGCCGGCGTGTCCATGATGCCGGTCTCGAAGGGCTGTTGCGGATAGGCTGCGCGGTAGCCTTCCACACAACCTGTTACCACGGTCCGCGCGTCGTAGGTCTCGCGTTCGCCTAGGGCCAGGGCCTGCTCCAGGCGTCGCGCCTCGCCCATTCGGGTTATCAGTTTGTTGAGCCGGCCCAGGCCCTCCTCGGCGCGCCGCATGTACTCGCGCGCTTCTTCCGGCAGGTTCTGCATCGCCAGGTTGTCGAGCGACGAGCGCACCACCGCTACCGGGGTGCGGAACTCGTGGGTGATGCGCGCGCCCAGGTTTTCGAGATAGTCGTGGTATTGGGCCAGGCGCTCAAGCAACTGCGAGAAGCTGCGTGACAAGTCGCCGATTTCGTCGCCGGCGCGACTTGCGGTGGTCAGTGCGCGCACCCGGCCGTGGGCGTCGATGGCGGACTCGGCCTCATCGCGCAGGCGGCGAATGCGATTGGCCAGGCGGCTGGCGAATAGCAGCATGATGGCAGCGATAATGACGAACACGGCGAGCGTGGCCGAAATCAGCTTTTCCAGCGCGCGCACGGTGAAGCTCTGAATCGCGTTGGTGGTTTCCTCCACCACCACCGCGGCGACCACGGTATCACCGGCGAACACAGGGTGTGCAGCCGAGACGATCACCGCGCGGTTGTCTGCGGTGCTGCGCCAGCGCGCGCCGGCGATGCCGGTCAGCGCGCGCTCCACCTCGGGCCCGGACGAGATGGCGTTTTCCGGCAGGCTGTCGTCGAAGTCTTCTGTCGGCTGCTTGAGCATAAGTTGATAAAGCGGGCGCAGCGCTGATTCTTCCAGGCGCTGCCAGGCAGAAGCTGCCGCGCCCGGCGGCGACATCTGTGCCGGCGCCGCGCGCAGGCTGCCCGCCAGCGCCAGCAGGCGGCGCTTGCGGTCAACCACCCACACCCGGCTGCCGGTTCGGTTGATCGAGGTGACAATCGCCTCAACCTGCTCACCCATACGTTCGGGAACCGCGCTTTCCTCGGTGGCGATCAGGGCCCTGCTTTTGGCTGGCGGTGGCGGCGCCGCAAGTGCGGCTGGTGGTACCTCTGCTGGCGCCACCGCAGGTACGCCTGCGGCCGGCTCTGGGGGGGCTGGTGGGTCGGGCCGCGGCGTCATCGTGCCGGCGTTGTCGCCGGCGTTGGCAGGCGAATCCGACGCTGCCGCAGGGGCGGCTGGCGCGGCGGTCGACGCCGGCGCCAACTGCGGCCGCAGTCGCAACATCGCCGGTCGGTCGTTGAGCGCGGTGGCCAGCGCACGCGCGGCCGACAGCAGATTTTGCTCCTGCTGCGCGCGCAGCAGCGTTTCCATCTCGCGTACATAGCCCACGCCGATCAGCGGAATCGCCGCCAGCGCCACGGTAACCAGCAGGAGTTTCAGGCGCAAGCCGATGCGCAGGCGCGGCATGGAGGTGGACTTCAGTCGCGCCAGCGGTAGCCCATGCCGTACACCGTATCGATGGCGTCGAACGCGCCGTCGACGGCGGCGAACTTGCGACGGATGCGCTTGATGTGCGAGGTGATGGTGCCGTCGTCGACCACGATCTTGGCATCGCCCATCAATTGATCGCGATTCTTCACATGGCCGGGAAACTTGGCTAAGGCATGCACCATCCAGAATTCAGTCAGGGTGAGATCGACTTCACTGCCGCGCCAGAGCGCCAGGAAACGTTTCATGTCCAGAGTCAGCGGGCCGCGTTCGATCAGTTCATCGGCCCCTTGTGGCGCCGCGGCGAGGTCGGCGCGGCGAAACAGGGCGGCGATGCGGGCCATCAGGTGCGGCAGCGATACATCCTTGGTCAGGTAATCATCGGCGCCCAGGCGCAGGCCGGACACCACATCGAAATCCGAATCACGCGCGGTCAAAAAAATGATCGGCAGGGTGGCCGAGGCGGCGCGCAATTCGCGGCACAGGGTGAAGCCGCCATCGGGTTCCTGGCCCAGGCCGATGTCGATGATGGCAAGTTCCGGCAAGCGCATCCTGAACGCGGCCGAGGCCTCGGGGCGTGAGGCGTGGGTGCTGATTTCATAGCCGTGGCGCTTGATCGCCTCGGAATAGTTGGCGCGAATCGCGGCGTCGTCTTCCACCAGCGCGATGCGTTTGGCCATGCCGTTCTCCTTAAATGCCGTCAGTCAAGCAATGCAGGCACGATAGCAGATGCCGGAAGCCGCGCACGGGCGGGCAGGCGATGTCATTTTCTTGCCATGTTTGGTCGGAGCGGCGTCGCAATGCGCGCAGTCGAGCGCCATGCCGCGGTATTGAAATGGTCCCAGTCGCCACCATAACCGGGCCCGAAACCATGTCTACCGAGCAAAACCGAATTCAGGCGGAAAACCTTGCGCTTGACCTGTTGCGTGCATTGACCCTTGCCGCCATGGCAGGCCTTGGCACAGCGCTTGCAGCCGGTCTGGTGGTTGTGCTGTTGGCCGCAATGGCCGCGTAAGCGGCGGGCCGGGCGAACGCGGCCGCTTTTACTGCAGGGGCGCGTCCGTGCTCGGCAGGGAACTGGCCACGGCCTCGATCACAGCACCTACATCGCGGCTGCGATTGAGACTGGGTATTTCGGAGGCCGGCGGGCGGTAGAACACCACGTGGCTTTCGGCGGAGGCCTTGGCGCGATACATGGCGCTATCGGCGTGCGTCAGGAGCCCTTGCTGATCCAGGGCATCGACCGGATAAATCGCCACACCGAACGAGGCCGAGACCAGGCGTTCACCGCCGAACGCCTCGAACGGTGCCTGAATCACGGTGAGCAACTTCTGTGCGACCTCGGCGATTTCGCCATCGCTGCCGGTCTGCTCCAGCAGCACCACGAATTCGTCGCCGCCCATGCGTGCCAGCGTGTCGGAGGAGCGCAGGCTGTTCTTCAGGCGCTTGGCGATTTCGATCAAAAGCGCATCACCGGCGGTGTGGCCGAGCCGGTCGTTGACCTGTTTGAAGCCGTCCAGATCGATGAACATCAGGCCCAAGCGCCAGCGATTGCGCTTGGCGCGCTGGATCGCACGATCCAGTTCCGCATTGAACGACAGGCGATTGCGCAGGCCGGTCAGGGCGTCGTGGGTGGCGGCGTAGGTCAGGCGCGCCTCGGCCTCGCGGCGCAGCCAGAATAGCGCCAGCTGGCTGCCCAGCGACTTGGCGAGAAGTTCGATCAGAGCATCGGCCTTTTGCACCTGGGCGCCGACGAACTCGAGCACGCACACCACCTCGCCTTGCACCACCACCGGAAAAGCGAAGGCCGCGTGCAGATCTGAAGCCAGCGCCTGATCGCGGCGATTGAAATCGAGATCCTGCGCGATATCAGGCAGTACCTGCAGGGTCTGGGTGGTCCAGGCGCGGCTGATCATGTCATGCGGGCCGATCGGGAAGCGGCGACCACGCGCCGCTGCGGCCAGCGGTTGCGCGATCGCTTGGGCCCAAGTCTCGCCGCACAGCAGGGTGTTGTTGCGGGTGTCGCGCATCCAGCGCGCGCCGTAGCACCAGCCCAGCGGTTTGGCCACCGCCTCCAGGATGGATGGCAGGGCTTCCGACAGCCGCGCGGCGCCGGCCAGAATGCCGGTGACCGCGTCGCGAATTTCCAGCTGCACCTGAGTCTGGCGGATCAGGGTGTAGTCGCGGCTGGCGCCGCGGTAGCCACTGAATTCGCCGTTGCCTGCGAATACCGGCACCCCGCTTGCGCAACTAAATCGCAGCACTCCTGTTTTGTCGATGCGCCCGCTGACGAATTCGTGAAACGGCCGTTGCTGGTCGAGCGTCGTCTTGAGTGCTTCCCAGGCGTCCTGCGCCACGCCGACCGATACTGTTTCCCATGGTGCCTGTCCGATCAGGGCGTCGAGATCCTGGTGAGCCGGATCGTGATCCCGATGCAGCACCCGCTTGTAGCGATGTGCCGAGTCGGTTTCCCAGAACACGTCGTTGGCGGAGTAGATCATTTGCTGGAATACTGCGGCCCAGCCTTCATGAATCGCGTGCGCAGCCTGATTCTCTCCCGCGACGCGCGAGAGCGTCAGTGGCCCGACGCGTTGCAGCCGGTCCAGCTCCGCCAGCCGCGCGCGCGCGCGCCACAAAGCCAGCACCAGTCCGACGCCCACAGCGCTTGCGAAAAGGGCGAAAACGGTGGCAACCGACATCAGTGCCGGGCTGCGTTCAGGCGATCGTCACGCCGCCGTCGGCGACGATGGTCTGGCCGGTGATGAAGGCCCCCGCCGGACCCGCGAGCATCACCGCGATGCCGGCGATATCGTCAGGATCGCCGATGCGGCGCAGCGGGGTATGCGACTCGCGGGCAGTGCGCGCGCCGTCGTCTTCCCACAGGGCGCGCGCGAAGTCGGTCTTGATCAGGCCAGGCAGGATCGCGTTGACCCGCACGTTTTGCGGACCCCATTCGTACGCCAGGTTGCGTGTCAGCCCGACGTCCGCCGCCTTCGAGACGCCATAAAGTCCGATCACGCCGTTGCCGCGCAGTGCGGCGATCGACGAGACGATGATCACCGCGCCATCGCGT
>Ga0209181_10003129_pt1 | contig 26008 bp, 21 predicted proteins | sample MAT05_FD_187208 | JGI IMG/M metagenome (GOLD analysis project Ga0209181, IMG submission 187208) | Freshwater microbial communities from Lake Fryxell liftoff mats and glacier meltwater in Antarctica - MAT-05 (SPAdes) (version 2) | ecosystem: Environmental > Aquatic > Freshwater > Ice > Liftoff...
TGCACCCAAGCCGCAAGGAGGAGATCGCCGCTCGAAAGTTAAAGGTAAAGCCGAAGAGTTATTGAAGACCATGGTGAGGGAGCGAAATGATATCTATCTGCGAGAAATACAAGCAGTCATGGCAGAACGTGTAGGCATCAAAGTCAGCCTTTCAAGCTTGTCTCGCACCATGCACCGCTTAAAATTAAATCGTAAAAAAAACGTTAGTGGCGACTGAGCAAACAACAGAGCGAGTCCAAACGTTACGCCATGAATTTCGGAGTTGGCTCGACACGATAGATATCAAAAACCTCATATTTATAGATGAAACAGGTGTAAATCAGGCGATGACCCGCCTCTATGGGAGATGTAGTGAACCAGGAGGAAGAGTCTATGATGAGCGACCCGGAACTAAAGATAAAACCCTTACCTTTATTGGAGCGATGAGTGATGCAGGCTTAATTGCCACGATGACGTTTCCAGGTAGCCTAAACACTGCTAGTTTTGTGGTCTTCGTTGAGCAAGTATTACTCCCTCAGTTGTGGAGGGGAGCCATTGTAGTCATGGATAATTTATCTGTCCATTATGCTGAACCTGCCAAAGCCCTTATTGAAGCTGCTGGAGCTAAGATTAAATTCTTACCTCCCTACTCCCCTGATTTATCGCCCATTGAACTCTGTTGGTCAAAGTTAAAACAAATTCTCCGTTCTGTCAAAGCTCGGACAGCCGATGCTCTTGATGAAGCTATTACTCTCGCTGTTAATGCGATTAGTAACGAAAATGCTCTCAATTGGTTTAATCACTGTGGGCTATTCTTTCAACCTATTTAGAGACCCTTCTTTGTGGCGGGTTTGATCAAAAACTGCTGTAATAGAAGTCATATACTGATAAAAATTATATTGTATCGACAGAAGTTATATCTTAATAGAAGCTTTATCCTAGGCAGCTAATGTTACGACAACTAGCAAAGAATCGACACTCTTGGAAGCTTGAATCCACTTAATTATTGGTTACAGATACCTGCTGATGATCAAATATAGGTAACTACTCAGGCTGCTAGCTCAATGTCGAGCCTGCCCTCATCCCCCAGCCCCTTCTCCCTGGGGAGAAGGGGAGCCGGATTAAAGTCCCTCTCCCCAGGGAGAGGGATTTAGGGTGAGGGTAGGCTGAGTAGTTACAAATATAGAACCTATAAATCTTTTTCTACTCCAGTTATTTCTACAAAGCTCTGAATGTAGATCAAGAGGTGCATGTTGGAATTACAAGAGCGTTTACAGACTCATTTGCAGGAAGTGATCCGCGATCGAGACCCCTACTTGGCAACCGAGGGCTATTTTTACGTTCGGCAGTATATCAGAGACCAGTTTGAGCAGTGGGGTCATGTTGAAACCCAAGAGTTTGAGGTACGAGGGCGCATACACCAAAACCTGATACTGTCTCTCCCTCCAGCACCTCAAGCGCGATCGGGGCAGAAACCACCCATTTTGCTAGCGGCTCATTATGATACGGTTCTAGGCTCACCAGGAGCCGACGATAACGCCACAGGCATTGCCGTTCTGCTAGAACTGGCGCGATTGTTGACCCTGCAAGGCGCGAGATACCCTGTCTATATCGTTGCCTTCGATTTAGAGGAGTATGGCTTGGTAGGGAGCCGAGCTTATGCAGCCAAACTAAAACAGCAAGGACAAGCGCTACGGCTGATGCTTTCTCTGGAAATGCTGGGCTACGCTGACAAAACTCCTGGCTCTCAGCGCTATCCACCGGGGTTACAGTATATTTACCCCGATCGGGGCGATTTTATTGGCTTGATTGGGAACCTTTCCAGCACGTTCGATTTGATGCGATTGACACGATCGATGCGCCGATCGGGAACGCCCTGTGAATGGCTACCCGCAGGCAACCGAGGCTTGTTAGTGCCAGATACTCGCCGCAGCGATCATGCGCCCTTCTGGGATTTGGGTTACCGAGCCATTCTCGTCACAGATACGGGAGATCTCCGCAATCCTCACTACCACCAGGCAAGCGATCGCCTGGAAACTCTGGACTTAACCTTTTTAACGGGAGTCTGCGAAGGATTGGCAATGGGGATTCGGCAGCTCTAGCTTCTCCCAAGGTGCGATCGTCGTATTTTTAAAGCAAGCTTTGATCAAATAGTAGTTTCAAGCCGCATTGACCGAAGCAAATAAATAATAATCGCGATCGGTCTCAGACTCCAAACAAGCTCTATGGAAAACATTTTAGTGGTGCTATTAACTAAGATTGAAGGTGCATGATACTCAAATCACCTGATCACTTTTGCGACCTAAATTAAACAAGATGATTCGATACTGGCGCGTTCTGAAATTATTTTGGGCCACTGCGATCGCCGCTGAAATGGAGTATCGCCTTAACTTTTTACTAGCTGCCATCAGCAGCGTCTGCGGGCTAATAGGAAGTATCTTCGGACTATTTTTGTTCTACCGCAAGGGCTACCATTTCCAAGGCTGGTCATGGGAGCAAGCCCTGGTCTTGCTTGGTATTTTCACCTTACTCCAGGGCTGCTCTAGCACCCTATTTGTGCCGAATCTGAATCGCATCGTGCGCCATGTCCAGGAAGGCACCTTGGACTTTGTGCTGCTGCGCCCCATCAATTCTCAGTTCTGGCTTTCTACCCATACCCTTTCCCCGTGGGGACTGCCCGATCTACTCTTTGGAGTGGGTGTCATTGTCTACGCGGGTATGCGTTTGAAATTGCAAGTTACAGATTATCTCCTAGGCATCATTCCCCTCAGTTTTGGACTGATTATTCTTTACAGCATTTGGTTCATGCTCGGAGTCACTAGCATTTGGTTCGTCAAAATCTTTAATGTGACAGAAGTACTACGGGGCTTTATGGAGGCAGGACGTTATCCGATGGCGGCCTATCCTGCGGCCTACCGATTTTTCTTCACCTTTGTAGTGCCGATCGCCTTCCTAACCACAATTCCAGCCGAGGCAATGCTGGGGCAAGCTAACCCCATCTGGACTCTAGGTGCAGCAGCCCTAGCCATTGCCCTATTGCTTGCATCCCAAGCTTTCTGGCGATTTGCCCTGAAGTTTTATACCAGTGCGTCTAGTTAGGGGAGTGGAAGGGTAAGAGGTGGAAGGGTAAGAGGTGGAAGGGTAAGAGGGTGGAAGGGTAAGGAGCAACATGCTGTATCGCAGCCTTATCTCTCATCCACTCATCCACCCCTCCACCCCTCCACTCATCCACCCATCCACCCCCTTACTCCCTCACTCCACCCAGCGATCTCTGTAACGAAGCGAAATGTTAGCGATCGTGGATCATCGTAAAATGGTGAAGCTTTCAGCACTCACAAGCATTCTGGGCAATGACTACAAACTCGATCGATCGCGCTAGCTCCCCAACCACGCAGAAATCAAACACAAAATTATGGCTGGCAGCAATCAAGCCACCGATGTACAGCGTCGCAGTGATCCCAATTTGGGTGGGAACTGCGGTTGCTTTTGCCGAAACCAAAACGCTGCACATCCTCACCCTGGTAACATTTCTAGCCTCAGCCGTTTTGATTGTCGCTTGGGAGAACTTGAGCAACGACGTGTTCGATGCCGAGACGGGAGTTGATCAAAACAAGCCCCATTCCTTGGTGAACCTAACCGGGAATAGGCCGTTGATTTTCTGGATCGGTAATGGCTTTTTGGGGTTGGGAGTTTTAGGCATTTTGACGATCGCTTGGTGGCAACAGGATCTAACTGTTCTGGGATTAGTCCTCCTGTGCTGTGCCTTGGGTTACAGCTACCAAGGGCCACCCTTTCGCCTGGGCTATCAAGGCTGGGGGGAGTTAATCTGTTTTATTTGCTTTGGTCCGTTGGCGGTGGCAGCGGCTTACTACAGCCAGACTCAGCAGTGGTCAATGGTCGCATTATCTGCATCTGTGCTGGTGGGCACGGTCACGAGTTTGATTCTGTTCTGTTCTCACTTTCATCAAGGTAAAGATGATTTGGCGGCTGGCAAACGATCGCCCATTGTCCGCCTCGGTACTGCCAAAGCCGCCCAACTTCTGCCTTGGATTTGCGGCAGTCTCTACGCTTTGACGGCTCTATGGGTTAGGTTACACATTTTTCCAATGTGGACACTGCTGATTTTCGCCAGTCTCCCCTTTGCCGTGCAACTTTGCCGCCATGTCCTCGCAAACCACGATCGCCCAGAACTGGTACGTAATTGTAAATTCATTGCCGTTGCCTTGCACTTTTGGAGCGGCTTGCTTCTAGGCGCAGGGTTCATGCTCACTCCCTAATACTCTACAACCAACATATAAACACCCTTCACCCTTCACCCTTCACCCTTCACCCTTCACCCTTCACCCTTCACCCTCCCACCCTTCTACCCTTCTACCCTCCCACCCCTTCACCCTTTCCCCCTTCACCCTTTCCCCCCCACATCAATGAAATTCCTAGGCATTGATTTAGGCTGGCAATCGGGCGCAAGTGGGCTGTGTTGCCTGGTTTGGCAAGATGGGACGCTACACCTGCTGAATTTGAGTCATTTGGCGGCGATCCCAGACATTCTCCAGTGGGTCGATACCTGGGTAACCTTGCCAGAATCTGCTGTGATTGCTGTCGATGCCCCGACGCTGATCCCGAATGCTACGGGAATGCGGTTGCCCGATCGCCTCACCCATGTCCACTTTGGCCGCTACCATGCGGGCTGCTACCCCGCTAATTTAGGCAGTTGCTTTGCCGATCGGACTGTTGGATTTGGGCTGAGCTTGGAAGCACGGGGATTTAGCCATGCCCCCACGATCGTCCCCTGCCACCCCGGCCGCCATCAGATTGAGGTGTTTCCCCATCCTGCGATCGTTCACCTGTTTGGATTGCAGCGCATTCTCAAATACAAAAAGGGCAAGCTAGGCGATCGGCGAGTTGAACTGATCAAACTTTGTCAGTTGATGGCTCAGTATTTACCTGTTGCCGAACCCGCCTTAACCCTAGCGCCTGATCTGCTGCCAGACGTTCAATCAAAAATCTCCACGGCTCCTGGTAGCTTGCTCAAAGCTTTGGAAGACCAGCTAGATAGTTTGATATGTGCCTATGTGGCGGCGCACTGGTGGTACTGGGGCACAGCCAGAAACCAGGTTTTGGGCGATCGAACCACAGGCTACATCGTTGTTCCCCATCGAGGAACCTAGTGCAGCTTGGCAGAAGTTTCTGACCAGTTAGGGGGATGGTTTTGAGTTTTGAGTTTTGAGTTTTGAGTTTTGAGTGCTGCTCAGTTATTTCTACCAGCCTGCACTAGCTTAATGCCTAACCGTAACGACTCAGGCTCCTAACGTAATGCCAGTTCGGGCTAAGTACAACTCGTCATTGATAGGGGTCGAAATTGGTACCTATGAAGAGCAGTACTTAGTTACTTTCTATGTCTCTCTTTCCTGAAAATTCACCAGAGTCCTGAAATAGGGAATTAGGTAAATCGCGATCGACGGGCATAGGAGGAACATCAATTGGGAAATCATGTAAAAATCCGGCTGCAAGGGTCTCCTGAAGATGTGGAGGCGATCGTCAACCTGTTTAAGGGATTGGTGGACGTTTTAGAAGAGGCTGATACTTACCGTAACGAACGCGAGTTTCAGTTCCTCAAGTGCTATCTCACCGTTAAGCAGATAGAGAAGACTGAGGCACCCGATCGCCTAGCTGGGTAAGCCCACTGGGTTAACTTTAAATTGCTGTCGGTCGTTCCATCCTCTAAAATTAAGGCACATTGCTTTAAGGGAACGATCGATGCTTTCGCCATTTCCAGGAATGAATCCTTGTTTAGAAAACCTTTGACTCCTGGCAGAAGTGCGTCATCGCCCAATTACCGACATTGCCGATGCGATCGAACTCAGATCCAGCCGTAAATACTGAGTTGCCATTGAAAAACGGATTTACTGGAGTGACGAAGGCGAGTCGGTGTTGGTGGGAATTTCTGATGCCACAGTTTCTACCCAAGATTGTAGACGCACATATTTCAAGTCTTTATGCTACCATTTGCCCATTAATAATTCTCAAGCCCGTGCAGGCTAACACTGCATTGGGGCAAACGATCGGGAAATTTAAGTGATGCAAAGCTTATCTGTCGTCGCTGAATTCAATGGTTAGGTTACTTCTGCTATGAAGTGCCAGTAGTAGAAGTGCCAGTAGTAAAGGAGATTAGGGGACTATGAGCTATCGGATGAGTCGGCGGGCCTATGCAGAAACCTATGGACCCACGGTGGGCGATCGGGTGCGGTTGGCAGATACAGACTTGATCATAGAAGTCGAGCAGGATTATACCCACTACGGTGAAGAGGTGAAGTTTGGTGGCGGCAAGGTGATTCGGGATGGTATGGGACAATCCCCGATTTCCAATGCCAACGGTGCAGTGGATGCCGTCATCACCAACGCTCTGATTCTCGACTGGTGGGGGGTTGTCAAGGCAGATATTGGGATTAAGGATGGCAAGATTGCAGCGATCGGCAAGGCTGGTAATCCCTATGTTCAAGATGGAGTGGACATCATCATTGGCCCAGGTACCGAGGCGATCGCTGGGGAAGGCATGATTTTGACGGCGGGTGGCATTGATACCCACATTCACTTCATCTGTCCTCAGCAGATTGAGGTGGCGATCGCATCTGGGGTCACGACGATGATTGGGGGCGGCACTGGCCCCGCAGCGGGAACCAGCGCCACAACCTGCACCCCTGGACCCTGGAACCTCTATCGGATGTTACAGGCGGCGGATGCCTTCCCCATGAACATAGGCTTTTTGGGAAAGGGCAACAGCAGCCAGCCAGAGGGCTTGGTAGAGCAGGTAGAAGCGGGGGCGATCGGATTAAAACTCCATGAAGACTGGGGCACCACTCCTGCAACGATCGATCGCTGTTTGAGTGTGGCAGATCAATACGATGTCCAAGTGGCGATTCACACCGATACCTTGAACGAAGCCGGATTTGTGGAAGATACGATCGCCGCCTTCAAAAACCGTGTCATCCATACCTACCATACCGAAGGTGCAGGCGGTGGACATGCCCCCGATATCATCAAAATCTGTGGGCAACCCAATGTACTGCCATCTTCCACTAATCCTACCCGCCCTTATACCCTTAATACTCTGGATGAACATCTGGATATGTTGATGGTCTGTCATCACCTCGATCCCAGTATTCCAGAAGATGTCGCCTTTGCGGAGTCTAGGATTCGCCGCGAGACGATCGCCGCTGAAGATATCCTCCATGACCTGGGAGCCTTTAGTATGATCTCCTCCGACTCCCAGGCTATGGGACGTATTGGTGAAGTCATTCTCCGCACTTGGCAAACGGCCCACAAGATGAAAGTCCAACGGGGGGCATTATCTCCAGATTCTGCTCAACATGATAACTTCCGCGCCAAACGATATATAGCAAAATACACCATTAATCCGGCGATCGCCCACGGCATTGCCACCCACGTCGGCTCCGTAGAAGTGGGAAAACTCGCAGACCTCTGTTTGTGGCGACCTGCCTTCTTTGGCGTAAAACCAGAGATGGTCATCAAGGGCGGCATGATTGCCTGGGCCCAAATGGGCGATGCCAATGCCAGTATTCCCACCCCTCAGCCAGTCCATATGCGCCCGATGTTTGGCAGCTTTGGCGGAGCCAGAACCGCGACAGCGCTCACCTTTGTGTCTCAGGTAGCCTTGGCTAATGGCATTCCTCAACAATTGGGACTCCAAAAATCCGCTGTGGCAGTCAGCAACACCCGCCAGATCAGTAAGCAAAGCATGAAGCTGAATGATGCCTTACCCCACATGGAGGTTGACCCCGAAACCTATGAGGTGAGAGCCGATGGCGTGTTACTTACCTGCGAACCCGCCACTGTGTTACCCATGGCCCAGCGCTATTTTCTGTTTTAGGCAATTTTTCGTAAAGAAATTACCAGCTAAGGAGTGCGAATTACATAAAACCAAGGAAATGTTTGTAAATTAGCGTGTAGTTTTGCACTCGCCCCCCAACCCCCCCAATTCTGGCTTGCCCTTGAGCTATTTTTATTCAAAGTCCCCCAGAATTCGGGCCTTAAAGCCTTTCAGTCATACATGAAAAGGGGGCGGATCGGGGCGGAATTTTTTTGTAACCAGTTTCTAAATTCTCCCTGATCCCAACCCTCTCCTCAGGGAGAGAATTGGGGTCAGGTTCACCTTCTTCTGGCAGGAATAACTTATCCAGAAAATAAGAATTGAGGAATCATCATCAATTTGTTGTTCACTTACGAAAGTTCAGGAACCCGACACAGAAGAACAAGGCTTTCAAAGTTTTTCTACTGGTTTTTCCTAATGCCAACAAACTAACCCTGCTACTGGAAGAGGGGTTTGAGGTGTAGCTTGCTTTCCTAGGGTTGGGTGGTTCAGAAATGTTCACATCAGGGATGCAATTATTTATCTGTTAAGAAACCAAAAGGTCAAACTTACTTAATTTTGGCAATTCCCGTGGGATAATGATGCGACTGTTTTTAGCAAATTTCTGATGGTTTCAGCTTCCCCTCCCATGTCTAGCAAACCGTTGACTCAGCGCGGTGTTGAACTGGATTTTCAACTGCCCGATCCTGATGATGAGCAGGTGCCAGAGATGGACTTTCAGCAGCAGGTGGAAACTGCTTGGCAGGTGTGCGATCGGTTTGACTTGCAAACTGATATTTGGCGGGGACGAATTTTGCGAACCGTGCGCGATCGAGAAAAACGCTCTGGAGAAGGACGCGGCACTGGCTTTTTGAACTGGTTGAAAGATCGGGAAATCAGCAAAAGTCAGGCTTATTCCTGGCTAGAACTGGCAGACAGCGCCGACACCTTGCTAGAAGACGGTCACCTCGATCCAGAGACGATCGACCAGTTTAGCAAGCGCGCGTTTATCGCAACAGCTCAGGCGGCTCCAGAAGTGCAGCAAATGGTCTGCGACTTTGCTCGACAAACGGAACCACGACAATCCATCACCCGGCGGGAAGTGCGACAACTCTCCGATGACTGGACTGCAATGACCTCAGACCTGATCCCCGCAGCAGTGAAGGAAAAAGCCGCCACCCAGGTGATCCCCACTCGCTATCTCGCGCCGCTGGTGAAGGAAATGCAAAAGTTGCCCGTGATCCACCAAACCCCAATTCGAGAAGCGATCGCCGAAAACCCTGATGTAGAAACGCTGAAACAAGCCACCGCAGAAGCACGCTATCTGGCGAAATACTTGACGAATGCAACCCAGGTGCAGGCTTTAAACGACGACTCTTTGAATCTAGAGCAAGCTCTGGAAGAAGCGTTGCGGTTGGGCTGCCTTAACTCAGCAGCGGAATTGGTGAATCAGGCGGCTCAGTTGGAGCAGACGATCGCCAAGCTCTACACGGGTTGGAAACGCCTCAACGCCTTGATGGAACGCCTATATGTTGATAGTGGTTCTAGCACCCCCCAGTTACGATCGCTCCTGTCCCATCTCCAGGAATTTTCCACAGGAGAAATGATGCTTCAGTTAGGCAATGCCACAGATGGCGAAGCGTTACGCACGATCCACCTCACAGTGCGCGATGACTCAAAGCTGGGGACACCTGACGATGACCCACCTTTTTAAGAGGCAAATTTTTTAACAGGCAAACTTGGGATCAGATTTTTAAATACTATATATAGATCCAGCCAAGTCACTGTAAATTAATGCTGTAAATTGATATGGTTAGCCATGCCTACGTGCGGCACTTTTACTGCTAGCTTTGCGTCAGCATTAAGAAGACAGTTTTGACAGTCAAAATTCAATTGGCTGATTCATTCCAAGGAGACAGAAGACCATGCCCCAGCTTGAAGCCAGTTTAACGCTCGATTTCCAGAGTGATATCTATAAAGATGCCTATAGTCGAATTAACGCGATCGTGATTGAAGGGGAGCAAGAAGCCTACGATAACTACCAGCAACTCTCTGGAATGTTGACCGATGACAAGGACAAGCTGATTAGCCTGTCTAAAATGGAGAGCCGCCACAAGAAAGGGTTTGAAGCCTGCGGACGTAACCTCAAAGTTACGCCAGACATGGGGTTCGCCCGTGAGTTTTTTAGTGCTTTGCATCGCAACTTCCAAGCAGCCGCCGCTGAAAACAAGGTGGTGACTTGTCTACTCATTCAATCGTTGATTATTGAATGCTTTGCGATCGCTGCCTACAACATTTACATCCCTGTCGCCGACGACTTCGCCCGCAAAATCACTGAAGGCGTTGTCAAAGAAGAATATAGCCATCTCAACTATGGTGAAGAGTGGTTAAAAGCCAATTTTGAGTCCTCCAAGGCAGAACTAGAGGTAGCCAATCGCCAAAATCTTCCCTTGGTATGGAAAATGCTCAACCAAGTTGAAGATGATGCCCACAACTTGGGTATGGAAAAAGAAGCCCTGGTTGAAGACTTCATGATTCAGTACGGCGAAGCCCTGAGTAACATTGGTTTCACCACCCGCGACATCATGCGGATGTCAGCCTATGGTTTAACGGGTGCCTAATTCCTTAAGCGGCGATCGTTAGGGAGGTATGGGACGAAGGTGTCCTGTGCCTCTCTCGGTGTGCTTTTTTGGGGATGACCCGATTTCTACGCTCCAAGTTGTTTCTCTCCAGATTTTTTCTGACCTGTTTGTGTGGCAATCTACCATAGAAGGGCACACTGGAAGTAGTAGATAATACCTATGCTTTCATCATTTGCCTTCATTATTGATCAGAGGCTGCTGGATTGCCTGCTCTGCGCCTCCTGCATAGCATGTTGCGTAGCAGTCTGTCTCGCTCAGATTAGCAAGCTCAATGGGGTTAAGTTCAACTGATGCAGCAGACTGATTTTGCGAAAGCCAGATCATTAGTCTGCTGCAAACGCTGCTCGTTCAAAAGCTGCTGACTGTAATAGTTGGTAGTTCGATCGGGGGCGATCGGTAACTCTCCAAGCTTACATCTCACTGACGCAAACACACCCAAGTCAATACGCCCAAGTCAACACATCTATCGTTCGACAAGCCCATATATTTAGTAACATCAATGTTTGGTTTAATCGGCCATCTTACAAGTTTGGAACATGCTCAGTCCGTTGCCAGAGATCTAGGCTATCCAGAATACGCAGACCAAGGGCTGGATTTTTGGTGTAGCGCTCCTCCCCAGATAGTAGACACCATCACCGTTACAAGCATTACAGGACAACAGATCGAAGGAAAATACGTTGAATCCTGCTTTTTGCCAGAAATGTTAGCAACTCGCCGCATCAAAGCCGCCACTCGCAAAGTCATCAATGCCATGGCCCACGCCCAAAAGCATGGGATCAGCATCACCGCTCTAGGTGGATTTTCCTCAATCATTTTTGAGACTTTCAATCTGAGTGAGATTCGGCAAATTCGCAACATTCAATTAGAGTTTGAACGCTTCACAACGGGGAACACGCATACCGCCTACGTCATCTGTCGGCAAGTTGAGCAAGCATCGCGCAAATTGGGGATCGACTTGGCTAAGGCAACGGTCGCAGTTTGTGGAGCCACAGGAGATATCGGAAGTGCGGTGTGTCGTTGGCTAGATGCCCGTAGTAATGTGGCAGAACTGCTCTTGGTAGCACGTAACCAAGAGCGACTGCTGGAGATGCAGCACGAACTAGGTCGGGGCAAGATTATGGGCTTGGAAGAAGCGTTGCCGCTGGCAGATATTGTGGTCTGGGTGGCAAGTATGCCGAAGGGAGTAGAGATTGATCCCACGGTGCTGAAGCAGCCCTGTTTACTCATTGATGGCGGCTATCCCAAAAACCTGGCGACAAAAGTGCAATATCCCGGTGTCCACGTTTTGAGTGGTGGAATCGTAGAGCATTCGCTAGACATTGATTGGCGGATTATGAAGATCGTCAACATGGATACTCCCGCCCGTCAACTATTTGCGTGCTTTGCCGAATCCATGCTGCTGGAGTTTGAAAAGTGGCACACTAATTTCTCCTGGGGACGTAATCAAATTACGGTGGAGAAGATGGAACAGATCGGTGAGGTCTCGGTCAAACATGGGTTTCGTCCCTTGCTGGTCTAATGGTCTCCAGGGTGAGTGAGGTTACCACTGGTGTTCTGTCAAGAAAATTTTGAGGGGTCGAAGACCCTCAAAATTTAACTCCAACTAACCTCCCAGCTTTTACAGCCCTTCCCCAGAATAGTCAGTACGACTAAATTCGAGGAACTGTTGTTTGCTAAATATTGCTGTTGTACTGAGTTATGAAGGGACAAGCTGTAGCTACCCGTCAATTAGTGATTGACAGACTACTAGGAATTGCAGGCAAGGGGATTAAGCTCCTTGTTTAGGGGTAGGCGAACGGGTGCATCCCAGTTTTGCAACCGCCCGATCCACCCTCACCCTAAATCCCTCTCCCTAGGGAGAGGGACTTTGAATTCCGGCTCCCTTCTCCCTAGGGAGAAGGGTTAGGGATGTAGCTTGCTTCCCGAAGGGTAGGCGGATCGGAGATCTGCAAAAGTGAGATGTACCCTAGGCAAACTCACACTAGGATCTACGGGTTCTTTCATCGGTGGGTAGGACAGGGAGATTATCACAGATTTACTGTGGTTTTACATTGGGCGGTACTTGATTTCTTTGTTTCTCCCTTTGCACTGTACCGATCGCCTGACATCAATGTTTTGGCATGGATTTCACGTAGAATGGCTTTTGTTCGTGGCAGATTGTAAACCGACACGAAACGAACGCGAAAAAGGCACTGTTCTCCATCCCCTGCGACTTCATGACCACAACCGTTAACTTCACCCGCCGCACCTACCGACTGTTCGTTAGCACAGGTGAAGTGTCAGGAGATTTGCAGGGAGCGTTGTTGGTCAATGCTTTGCAACGTCAGGCAGAATTGGCGGGCATTGAATTGGAAATTTTGGCTCTGGGCGGCGATCGGATGGCGGCAGCAGGGGCGAAATTATTAGGCAACACCATTACGATCGGTGCCATGGGGCTGGTGGAAGCTGTTCCCCACATTTTGCCGACCTTAAAAATTCAACGTCTGGCCAAGCGCTTTTTGCGAGAAGAGGCGATCGACTTGGTGGTTCTGCTTGATTACCAGGGGCCCAATCTCAGCCTTGGCAAATATATCCGTCGCCATTTGCCCAAAATGCCCATCGTCAACTACATTGCTCCCCAGGAATGGGTTTGGTCGCATATCGGCAAAGGTAAATCCCAACTTTTGGGTATCACGGATCATATCTTGGCAATTTTTCCTGAAGAAGCCCGCTATTACCAAAAACAAGGAATGAAGGTGACGTGGGTGGGGCATCCTTCCATCGATCAGTTGCAATTTGCCCCGAATCGAGAACAGTCTAGGGCGGCATTGGGCATTGCGCCTGACCAGAGAACGATCGCCCTCCTCCCAGCATCTCGTAGCCAAGAGCTAAAGTATTTGCTCCCGGTTATCTTTCAAGCGGCTCAGCAAATTCAACGGGCATTGCCGGATGTGCAGTTCTGGATACCACTCTCCTTAGAGGTCTATCGCCAACCGATCGAGCAGGCGATTCAGGATTACGGACTTCAGGCAACCTTGGTGCCCGGGCGTAGCCAGGAGGTAATTGCGGCGGCGGATGTGGCGATCTCAAAATCGGGGACGGCTAACTTGGAAATTGCGCTCTTAAACGTGCCCCAAGTGGTTTTGTATCGACTCAACCGCTTTACCTACTGGGTTGGGCGAACGGTGTTGAAATTTACGATTCCCTTCATGTCTCCTCCCAACTTGGTGGAAATGAAGCTGATCGTGCCAGAGTTTTTGCAGGAGCAGGCAACGCCGGACAACATTGCCCAAGCAGCATTGGAGTTACTGTTGAACCCCGATCGTCGCCAAAAAATGCTGGAGGGATACCGTGAAATGCGTTGTGCTTTGGGAGAGGTGGGGGTGTGCGATCGGGCTGCTCAAGAAATCCTACGGATGTTGCTGGGAGAATGAGCACCCTCAGAACCTGTTTGGATGCTGGAGACTTTGCACTCGCCCCTTTTTCGGTATGCCTGAAAGGCTTTGAGCCAATAATTCTGGGGGACTTTGAACAATATCAGGTCAATGCAGGGTTGAGGGTATGACGATCGAATTACAGGAGCAGGGTGGGGAGTTGACTGGTGTGCCGATCGCACAGCAGTTGCAGCAGCAGATTGCGTCTCTGTTGTTGTTTCAGTCTGTTTTGGCGACGGATGTGGGAGAGGCGTTTCTGGAGTTGTTGGAGTGCCTCAGGCAGATGCGATCGGCTAAGGACAGGGATCTGGTGGATCGGACGGAGTGTTTGCGGGCATACGGTCGGTGGTTTCGGACGATCGCCCACACTCAACAGAGTTGGCAGGATTATTTGGTGGAACGGATTCTGCAAGCGGATAATCCGTTCACTGATGCGGCTCAGCAAGGCGAGTTGACACAGGTATCACCAGCGCTGGTTGCTGCGGCTCAGCATGATTTGCAGGTTTTAAAACGTCTTTATCAGTGCGATGGGCAGTGTTTGAGTGCATGGGTGCGGGAGGCGTTGGCGCTGCCTGAAAGTCCAGTGCCGTGGGGAGCGCCGTCGCGGGGTGGGGACGATCGCATTTCACTGCATGGGTGGGAAAACTGGGCAAACTCGGTGGCGGATTTGGCGGCTCACTATCGGCAATTTGGCACAGGATTATTGGCTCAATACCAGGCGTTGCGCTGGCAAGATGGCGCTTTGGTGGGGATTGCGTGTCCTGACGCGATCGAAATGGATGATTTGGTGGGCTATGGGTGGCAACGGGATGCCTTGGTTCAGAATACGGAGGCGTTGCTGGAAGGGTTTGCGGCGCTGCATGTGTTGCTCTATGGCAGTCGCGGGGTGGGGAAGTCGTCTTTGGTGAAGTCGCTGTTGGGGCGGTATGGAGCGCGGGGGCTGCGTTTGGTGGAGGTGAGTAAGGCGGCGTTGATGGATTTGCCTGCGATCGTCGATCGGCTGCGTCCCCTGCCCCAAAAGTTCATTATTTTTGTGGATGATCTGTCGTTTGAAGCGGAGGAGGGAAGTTATAAGGCGCTGAAGGTGGTGCTGGAGGGCAATTTAACAGCCCGGACTCAAAATGTGGTGGTTTACGCTACCTCGAATCGGCGGCATTTGATTCGGGAGTTTTATGGCGATCGGCCGTCACCCAAGGATGCAGAGGAAGTTCACGCCTGGGATACGGTGCAGGAAAAACTGTCGCTGAGCGATCGGTTTGGCTTGACGCTGACGTTTGAACCAACGAATCAAATGACCTATTTGCAAATTGTGCGCCATTTGGCCGATCGGGCAAAGGTGGTGTTGGATGCAGAGACGCTGGAGCGACAAGCGTTGCTCTGGGCAACTCGCCACAATGGCCGCTCTGGCAGAACGGCCCGCCAGTTTGTGGATTTTTTGGTGGCAGATTTGGCGATCACCGCGCGGCGATCGGGGTTGACAGATGAAATTAGCCCTGACTCCCAGTCTTGAACGATGGCTGTGGTAGACTTTGAGCGCATGTAAGCCAAAGGTGGCAAAACGGCGGTGGCAAGTTGTGTTAGTCTACTGAGCGGTGTCAGGTGGAACGATCGCCCGATTGGATATAAATGCCCCACCTGGAACAGGTCATTGTTTTTGTGGAAATAGTCTGATATGCCTCCTGATGTGGTTCCTTCGGCGACAAATGCCCTTTCAACAGATGCTTACGATCGCTGGCATCGATCGGTTCATGGTGGAGAAAATCCCGCAGATATTGCGTTGGAAGGGTGGCATGAAAACGCCTTGAGTTTGGCACCCAATCTAACCGATTTAAAGGTGTTGGAAGTGGGGTGTGGGGTTGGCGATTTTGCCATTTACTTAGCGAAGCAAAACATCAATGTGACCGCTGTGGATTTCTCCCCGGCTGCGATCGAGCTAGCACAAACTAAAGCCAATGCCCAGAATATATCGGTTGAGTTCCAGGTCGCAGATGCCCAAGCATTGCCTTTTGCAGATAACACCTTTGACTTCATCTTTTCCTGTGAATGCTTGGAACATATTCCTGTCCCTCAGCAGGCATTAAATGAGTTGCAAAGAGTGTTGAAACCTTCAGGCAGATTGGTTTTAACAACTGAAAATTATTCCAATGCGATGGTGTTGTATTGGTTGGCCTGTTGGCTCCGCAAAGAACCCTTCAATAGTGGTGAACAAGTGCAACCGATCGATCACTTCTTCGTGTTTTGGGATGTGAAGAATATGATGCAGAAAGCGGGCTTTCAGGTAGAAAGAATGATCGGATCACACCATGTCTTTTTACTACTGCCTCGGATGCATCCCCATACTTTTGTGATTGAAAGATTTAAGAACAATCCTGTTGCCTCGTTGCTACGTCCCTTCGCTCGGCATATGGCATTTGAAGCAGTTAAAAAGGCAGATTAGGTTTAATTTTGAACCCACTCATTGTCCATATTTCTGAAGTTGATCTGTCCCCAGAATCTGGCATGGGTAGAGTCGGCTGGCATTGGCGACAGGCATTTGAACGCCGTGGCTATGAATTTCTACACCTTGGCCCGGCACAAGTTGGAGCGGTTCGTCATCCAAGTTTGTTCCCCCAAGCTGCCGATCGCGCCTATCAGAAATTGCAGCGGGCGGCATCAGTTTTGCTGGTGCATGAACCGGCTTCAGGCGCATTTGTTCACTCCTCTGTTCCTGTGGTGGTGGTTAGCCACGGGATCGAGCGCCGAGGCTGGGAATTAGTGCTTCAAAGCAAGGGCGGTGTCAACCCTGAGACGATTAAATGGCGGACGCGGTTGTTATTTCCGTTGTGGCGGTTACGGCAGTGCGATCGGGGATTACGACGGGCTGAGTTACTGTTGTTAATTAATCAAGAGGATGCCGCCTATGCTGAGAAATTCTATCAGCGTGATTCCAAGGATATCTATGTGTTTAAGAATGGAGTTTATCCGACTCAATTGAGTGCTTCGCCAGCGATCGATCGCCCCGAAAATCTAATTACAATCCTGTTTCTGGGGTCATGGATTGAGCGAAAGGGCATCGCAACCTTGGTGAATGCTGCTCAAATATTGCACCAACAAGGTCTGGCAATTAAATGGTTATTGGCAGGGGTTGGCGTGGATGATCCGGGGTTGATTTTGTCGGATTGGCCCCCTGAAATTCACGCTTCAGTTGAGATCATTCCTCGGTTTCCCCTCGCAATGGAAGCGGATTTGTTCGCTCGATCGGATATTTTTGTGCTGCCCAGCTTTTTTGAGGGGCAACCACTGGCACTTTTGCAAGCCATGGCAGCCGGGTTGTGTTGCATCACGACGGATTGCTGTGGGCAGCGAGACTTGATTCGATCGGGTACAAATGGTCTACTGTATGAACCTGGAAATGTGGCTCAGTTAGTTGAATTGATTGAGCGCTGTGCGATCGATCGCACCTTAAGATTGACTCTGGGGGAAAATGCTGAGCGCTCGGTGGCAAACCGGCGTTGGGAAACGGTCTCTGCTGAAATTGTCGATCGCGTCGAAGCCTTACTGCGATGAAAAAGCCTACGAATCCCATGAGATTTCATCTTTGGTTTCCCAATGTTTTTGAGTTTAAAGGGGGAATTCAGGTCTATTCCGCTTTTTTATTAACCGCATTACAAACGCTTTATCCTGACCAGAGCTATACCGTTTTGCTCAAGCATGATACGAAGGCTGTGCCCGGTTTTGCGTTTTTACCGAGTACGCAGTTTAGGTTTGCCGGAAATGTGCCGCTGGCGTTACGAACGGGGGTGTTTGCTGCCCAACTGATTGGCTTGGCGCTCTGGCAACGCCCCCATTTGGTGATTGCAACGCATTTGAATTTCACCGTTGCTGCCTATTGGTTGAAGCGGTTTACCGGAATTCCCTATTGGACGATCGCTCACGGTGTGGAGGCGTGGGATATTCAGCGCCGCGATCTCCAGGTGGCGCTGCGGGAGGCTGACAAAATCATTTCTGTGAGTGGCTACACTCGTGATCGGCTGTTGAAGGAGCAGGATTTGGATGCTACCAAGGTTGCTATTTTACCCAACACGTTTGATGCCGATCGCTTCTGCATTGCACCCAAGCCTGACTATCTCCTGACTCGTTATGGACTCACCCTAGAACAACCCGTGATTCTGACAGTCGCTAGGTTGGATCAACGAGAACGCTACAAAGGCTATGACCGCATTTTGGAAGCACTACCGGAAATTTCGCGCCACATTCCAAATGTGCATTACATTTTGGCAGGCAAGGGAGACGATCGCCCACGGGTTGAAGCATTAATCCATCGCCTTGGCATCCAAGATTATGTGACATTGACCGGGTTTATACCTGATGTAGAATTGGCGAGTCACTATCACCTTTGTGATGTATTTGCGATGCCCAGCAAGGGAGAGGGATTTGGTATCGTTTACCTGGAAGCCTTGGCCTCTGGCAAACCGACATTGGGCGGCAACCAAGATGGGGCGATCGATGCCTTGTGTCACGGTGAATTAGGAGTTTTGGTGAATCCTGATGATGTGCAGACGATCGCCCAGTCACTGGTGCAAATCCTCCAAAAAACCTATCCCCATCCCATCCTATATCAACCTGAAGTCTTACGACAAAAAGTCATTGAGACGTTTGGACAAACACGGTTTCAGCAAACTCTGGCTGAATTAATGCAGACGATGGGTGGGCTGGAATCAGGCGCTGGCAATCCATGACTCTGCTTCTTTGGTGTTGACATGAATGGGGATGATGATGAGAAACTCTGTGCCCCAATCGGGATCAGACGAGCAGCTTAAGTTCCCTTGATGCTCTTGCACGATAATTTGATAACTGATCGCTAGTCCCATTCCCGTTCCACTGCCTACAGGTTTGGTGGTGAAGAAGGGGTCAAATACCTGTTGTTGGATATCTGTAGGGATGCCATGTCCGTTATCTTTAATCCGAATGGCAACATGGTCTGCCAGTGCTTGGGTAGAGATTTGAATCTTGCCTGGTTGCTGCAATGAAGGGTTTTTCAAGTATTCCTGCTGCAAATGAGAGGTGACTGCATCGATCGCATTACTCAAAATGCTCATAAACACTTGATTGAGTTTGCCAGGATAGCATTCCACTAGCGGTAATGTTCCATAGTGCTTCATAACTTCGATCGTCGCTGAACCGATTGATGGATCTTGAAGTCGGTGCTGGAGCAAGACCAGAGTACTCTCGATTCCTTCATGGATATCAACCTGTTTAATCGCGGCTTCATCCAAGCGAGAGAAGCTACGCAGGGATTTCACAATTTCTCGAATACGAGTTGTGCCAACTTGGATGGAACGCAGCGTTTTGTCTAGGTCAGTTGTCAAAAAATCGATGTCCTTTTCTTGGAATGCTGCTTCTAGAGCAGGGGTTTTGACGGGATACTCCTGCTCATACAAATGCAGCAATTCTAGAAGCTCTTGATGGTAGTGCTGGACATGATTCAGATTACCTAGAATAAAACTATTGGGATTATTAATTTCATGGGCAATTCCCGCAACCATCTGACCCAAAGCAGACATTTTTTCACTTTGAATTAGATACGCCTGGGTTCTGGCTAAATTGGCGATGTTTCGTCGCAATTCCAATTGCGAAACCACTTGGCGGCTAATGGATCGTAATGCCTCAATTTGCTGGGGTGCAAGCTGGCGCGGTTTGTGATCGATCGCGCAGAGGGTGCCAAGGGCGTAGCCTTCAGGATTAATCAGAGGGGCACCGGCATAGAAGCGCATAACGCCTCCTGTAACTAAGGGATTATCGGCAAACCGCTCATCTTCTAAGGCATCGGCAATCACAAAAACATCTGTTTGAAGAATAGTATGGGCACAGAATGCCAGGTCTCGATGGGTTTCAGGGGCTTCCAATCCTACTTTGGATTTGAACCATTGGCGGTCTGTGTCAATGAGACTGATGAGGGAAATGGGTGTGCCACAAATATACGATGCCAATTGAGTGAGATCGTCAGAGGCTGATTCGGGAAGGGTATCAAAGATTCCATATTCGTAGAGCGCTTTTAGTCTCTGCGGTTCATTAATCGGTAAAGGGGCAACTTGCATGACACGTTCTCACTTCTATAAAAATCAACTAGGTTGTATGTAAAAAGCATCTTGTATAGAAGTAATAATCTCTATGGCTTTAGAAGCTGCCAAGAGTATAGTTTGAGGCTGGCTAATTCTATCCAAAGGGGGATGAATTCAGTCCTTTTCTAGCCTATTCCAAGAATGTGAATTCTTTGTGATGTAGACCTCGGAGGTCATGATAAGCAGTACTAGTGTTCTGCCAAGAAAATTTTGAGGGGTCGAAGACCCTCAAAATTTAACTCCAACTAACCTCCCAGCTTTCAGCTACCCGTCAATTAATGATTGACAGACTACTAGCTGCCATTGGAAATCTGTTCGTTGACCAGAGTGATGTGTTAGGGCATTCGTCTAACGAGTTCTGCGATCGGTATGTTATTTAACCAGATTCGAGTCTTTTCCTGCTGTTGAAGATGGATTTCAAAGTTGCTAATTGGCGCAAAGACTAATTGTGGGCTAAGCAACTATTCAGAAGCCACATAAACCTCTCCTTACAGGGTTCACAGGGCTTCTGAGAACCAAACTGGACTAGATTTGGACTAGATTTAGAGCCACCTTAAAACGGTATTTTCCAGATAGACCTACCCTGATCGCCTGAGCTACCGAACCTGTAACATTCTCCAACCCCTTACCATTGAGAAGTAATCCTCCCAGCGTGAGGATAGATAGCGTACTTTCCTTCCCACCCCCGCCATGAATCCACCATCGATCGCCAGCCCCTCAGCCCACCCAAACCCCAACCTATTTAGCACCCTAGACAGCACCTTGCCCATGTCCCCCCCATCCTACCTGCCGCCCTGGTGGTTAAAAGATGGGCTAGCCATGACTCTCTACACAGGGCTACGTGCAGGACGCAACTGGGAGACCCTCATCTCCGACCCAGAGCCACCCTACCAAGAGAAAATCTTTACTGGAGCCAATAACGTACCCATCTTCGGCTGGGTTGCCGTGCCCCCCCACACCAGAGGCACGATCGTCGCCACCTATGGCATCACAGGCACCCTCGACAATCAGTGGCTTCTGCGAACCTTAGCCCGCAAAGCCTTTGCCCAAGGTTATGCCATCGTTCTCTTCGACTGGCGGGCCCACGGCAAAACCGCCGAACTCTCCCCCACCCTCACCTCAGACGGGCTATACGAAGGCGAAGACTTTGTGCGGATTGCAGCCCAAAGCAAAAAAATGGGCTGTCCAGCTCCCTTTTGGTTCGTTAGCTATTCCCTCGGAGGGCAACTGGCCCTGTGGGCCATCAAAGCCGCCCAAGATTTAGCCACTCAAGATGCAACAAATGATTCAACCCTCGATCTAGCCGACATTGGCGGTGCAGCCGTAGTTTGCCCCAGCCTAGATTCCACCCGCTCCCTCAACTTCCTCACCCAGTCCCTCACAGGGCGGCGATTAGAGCAAACGATCGCCCGTACCCTCAAGCAACTCGCCTGGAAAATCCACGCCGCCCACCCCGGCACCCTCGACCCCGCCGCTATCCAACGCGCCAACAGCATCTGGGGATTCGATCACGAATTGGTGATTGGTCGCCTCGGCTTTCCCTCAGTCGAAGCCTACTACGAAGCCACCAGCCCCCTGCATCTCCTCCCCCATCTGCAAAAACCCACCCTCATTTTGTATGCGATCGACGACCCCATGTTCGATCCCACCCTGGTTCCAGAACTACAAGCCGCCTGTCAGCAAAACCCTGCCCTCGATTTGTTGCTCACTCAGTACGGTGGCCACGTCGGCTACCTCAGCAGCAAAACCACGCAACAACAGGCAGGCGATCCCGATCGGCTCTGGGCATGGAACCGCATTTTAGAGTGGCTCTCCGCCATCCATCCCTAAGCAGCAAGAAAAACCATCCCTCCACAAAATCTTGGCAGAGTCACACCTCTCTCATTCAGAGACTTATATGTCTCAGAGTTAGTCTTAATGTTAAACCCACAAGTCTTATTTGTGTACTCAGAATATCTCTAACTGAGACTCAACTATCTCATTTCTAGTCTTAATCCTACACTTATAAGTCTTGTACTTGCACTCTAAAGGTCTCTAATTAAGACTTAAACATCTCAGAATTAGTCTCATAGCTACACATCTGAGTCTCGCAATTAGACCAAAATATTTATACAGGATTTTTGCAATTAGCAACAGGCAACTTTGCGCCAAATAACACAAAGTTGTTCACCTCAGTCCATTTCCAGGTAACGATCGTGGAGCAAATGATATACAACAGCCCAACTGAACTGTAGAAGTGTTCGCGTAGCGTGTGCCTTGCACTTAGCATCCGGTAAAAGGACATGATTGAGTTTCAAAGGTTTTCGCCCATAGCTTGCTTCCCGAAAGGTATACTTCGCCCTTGAAAAATCTTGAACTTTTGGCACGATTCGATTCCTGATCCCTATTCAATTCAAGATTCTTAGAGAGTTCAATTCTGTCTTGTGTCAAGACTCAGACATCTCAACATTAGTCTTAAAGCTATATAAATGAGTCTCACTCTTGCACAAGCTTAAAATCCATAAGTCAACTCTGCCCCTTCCCAACTTACTTTTCTCAGAAATTTTCAGGAAGGATATAGAGGGGATTTGGGTGGGGATTTGGGTGATGTGCGATCGTCAAATTCACGTTTAAGGATGTATCTCAAATAAAGACTCAGCATCTCGGTCTGAGTCTCAAATATATACAATTGAGTCTTAGTCAAACTCATCTTAAACTACATGTCTCTGATTGAGACTCACTTGTCTTGACAAAAGTCTCAGATGTACACAAGTGAGTCTTATATGTATACTTACTGGCTCATCTGGTTGTAACAACCAAATCCATCAGGTTTCAGTTTCAAGCTCCAATAGAGGAATTTTGATGGTAAACTCCGCTCCTGAGTGGGGGCGAGAAATGCAAGACAACGTGCCACCGTGCTTCTCAACTACAATTTGGTGACTCACAGATAACCCTAAACCCGTACCTTTACCAACAGGCTTCGTTGTGAAAAAGGGATCAAATAACTTTTGACAGTCTTCCTGAGAAATACCGGGGCCATTGTCACTAACTCGCACGACAACCCGATCGCCCTCCACCGCAGTCTGGATGGTGATCGTAGGTGGTGTATCATTCTGTTTCTCTGGTGCCCACTGCCCCTGAGCGATCGCCTCCTCCAATGCATCGATCGCATTGGCAATCAAATTCATAAACACTTGATTGAGTTGCCCACAATAGCAGGCTACCAACGGTAAGTTCCCATATTTCTTAACCAGTTCGATCGTTGGGGCACTGGACTTGGGCTGTAGTCGGTGTTGCAGGATTAATAACGTGCTTTCAATCCCCTCATGGATATTTGCCAATTGTTTTTGGGTCGTATCCATGCGGGAGAAGGTACGCAGAGAAGACGTAATTTCTCGAATGCGATCGGTGCCCACCTTCATCGAAACCAGCATCTTTGGCAAATCAGCCTGCACAAATTCCCAGTCTATTTCCCGAATCTTGGAGCAAATATCCTGGGGAGGCGTTGGCAAATGCTGCTGATAGAGAGCCAAAAGCTCTAGCAAATCTTGCACATAGCCATTGGCAATGGAGAGATTACCCGCAATAAAATTTACTGGGTTATTCACCTCATGGGCGATCCCAGCCACCAGTTGCCCCAGGCTAGAAATTTTCTCAGTCTGCACCAACTGCGCCTGGGTTTGCTGCAACTTCCGCAGAGACTCTTCCAACTGCTGAGTCTGGGTGCGTAACTGCGCCTCTGACTGACGCAGCAGATCATTCGACTGAGATAACTCAAACGTTCTTGCTTCTACCCGCTGCTCCAAGGCTTCTGCTTGTTCTTGGAGTTGCTTGGTTAAATTACGCAAATTCAAATGGGTGTTAACCCTAGCAACGACCTCCTCGTGCAGAAAGGGCTTCGTGATGTAGTCCACTGCTCCCAGCCTTAAGCCCTTCACCCGATCGACCGCATCGGCAAGAGCCGTCATAAAAATCACTGGAATGTCGCATAAAACCGGATTTGCTTTCAAGCGCTGGCATGTTTCAAACCCGTCAATGCCTGGCATCATCACATCCAGCAGAATAATGTCGGGGGGAGCATATTCCGCCCGTTGCAGGGCACTTTCCCCATCTTGCGCGACCAAAACCTTAAAGCCAGCATCTCTCAAAAAATTAAATAAAACCCTGACGTTAGTCGGGCTGTCATCAACGATTAAAATCGTGCCTTTTGGGGCAGTGTCCACCGTTACTAGCTCCTTAGCATCGATCGATTTCCTGAGTATTTCCATCTTTAGCTGATAACACCGTTGCTAGCAAAGTTCAACAGATGAACAATCATCTTCTAAAACTTATCAGTTCGATCGCTTTAATACAGCTTCGAGCGATACAGCTTGAGCATAGATTGTCTGGGACTAAATTCTTTAGCAATCTACAAGTCTGCCCTACAAAAGGTAGAGAACACCATTCAAATATTATTCATCAAACTCCGATTGAGAGCGACGCGCTTGAATAAACCGTTCAATATCTGCGGCTGCTTGTTCTAGCTCAGCCAAATCAAAGTGTGCAGAGCCTTGACGCTCTGGGAGTCGCTGCATTCGGGCTGTCCTTTGAGCAGCAGGTAACTCCCGTGGCGGGCTAGGGATAGCAGGGGCAAGAGCAGGCTCAGGTTTAGCAGGGGGGGAGGGGGGCGACGGGGGGGCGACGGGCGCAGAATTAAGGGTCTCTTGCAATTGGTCAAGCGATTCTAGAAAAGCTTGGGCCGCTGCACGACGTAAATCTCGTCGATGCTCATCCATAATGCTTGACTCCACAGAAACTACGAATTTAGTCTGGACATTGATCACGGTCAGGTACTTCTGGCATTTGAGAGGTATCCCTTAATTTGAGCGGTGCTGTTTCACAAGATGGGCGTTAGTACCCATGGATTAGTAGGCAGTGCCTTAAAAGCCAGTCTTAAAAGTGAAACTCTCCTCTACACCCGATCGCAGTAAAACTCCGGTACTGATTTTTTGGGCAACTCTAAATCAACATGCAGTAAATTTCAGGAATACCAGGAACAATTTCATGAACTTAGCAAATTACCTTGATTTTTCACGGCAGACGCTTAATAAATAGCCCTCAATAAATAGCTAATATATGGTGCCCAACTCATAAATAAAATTTACTGTTTTGCTGCTGAACTCTACCAAAATACAGAAACTTCATAGTTTCCTTACTTTTTTGTAATTCAGAATTTCATTAGGACAAATCCAGCTTCCCTTTATATCGGCAGCCTCCTAACCCGAAACACTTCATCGCTCACTGAAATAATTGCTCCCATTTCTAGTGCTTCGGCGCACCGATCCAAAACCTCTTGCAGTCGCGCCTCAATCACATCTCGACTGACATTGCCTAACCGAAATAAGATCACACTCGGAAAAGACTCGCCACTCATTGCTGACAATTGAGCAAAATCCAAATCTACCGTGAGCAGAATGCGTTCCTCAGCCTGCGCTTTCAACAGAATGTCCCGATCGGCTAAACGTTCTAGTTCTTGCTCTATCAAATGCACCGCATCGTACCCTTGGTGCCGCAACTCATTCACCGTGCTTGGGGAAATGCCCATATCTGCCAGGAATTTCATACAGCCTGCTCTGTATGTTGCCACACATAAACCTGCTCCTTTGCTAGCCAAGCTGCATATAGAAGTGATTGCCGAATATCCTCTAGTTCTAAGTAAGGATAGTCCTCAATAATCTCTGCCACAGTTTTGCCATTGGCAACCAAATTCAAAATCAGTGAAACAGTGACCCGCATTCCACGAATACAAGCTTGCCCTGCCATGATGCTTTGGTCAAACGTGATTCGATCGAACAGTGTTCTCATCGTTCATCCCCCGATCGCTCCTATAGGCTAGTCTTCAAAATAGTCTCCCTCTCAACTATAGAACCTGTTTGCAGTTTAATAAGGAATCATCTTTACTAAGGCAATGGCATACACCACCGACTTAACCGAATCGCAATTCGAGTTGTTAAACCAACGTCTGCCCCAAAGCAAGACGTTCAAAAA
>Ga0209181_10003134_pt1 | contig 25990 bp, 42 predicted proteins | sample MAT05_FD_187208 | JGI IMG/M metagenome (GOLD analysis project Ga0209181, IMG submission 187208) | Freshwater microbial communities from Lake Fryxell liftoff mats and glacier meltwater in Antarctica - MAT-05 (SPAdes) (version 2) | ecosystem: Environmental > Aquatic > Freshwater > Ice > Liftoff...
TCCGCTGCGCATTGGCCGCGTGGGGAAATCTGCTTCGGGCTTCGCCCCCCGCAGATCCCCCCACGCTAAACAAATAAGCGGACAATTCATGTGCTACAGAACCGGACAGTTCTAAAAACCCGTGACATCGCTGAATCGCACTCGCACAACATTGAAGGACTTACTGCGCGGTGATACTTGGCTCAAGGAGACCGCCATAAGAAAGGATCGAGCCTAAATAGGGAAGAGAAAACCTTACATAAAATCGATACTTATCACCCTCAATTTTTTTAAACGCTTTTGAATACGGGAACAACCACATTGGCAAACGCAGGCCATGAAATTTCATTTTAAGACCGCGCCATTGCCAAGCGCCATCTGTCGTGTCTACGGTTAAAAACATTTTCAATCGGCCGGTGTTTTCTACAAAACATCCATTTGAAAACTGACCCACTGGCGTAAAAATTGACCTCATCATTGTTTGCTCATTGAAGCAGCGGTCCCAATGTAGTCCCTCTGAATGATGGGAGATTGTCACAACCAACTGATGGTTTTTTCGATCTGTCGGGACCCCCAGCTTCTTAGCCAGTTGTTTGCCAATGAAGCCGGCAGGCCATCTGGAATGATCACCACGATCGGGCCGCCAAGCTGGCCGCCATGTAGATGAAGTCGCTGCAACAGGGATGCAGTTTGAGGAAATCATCCCCGAACCAGTCGCTGACTAAAGTGCTGCTCATAAAGAGATGCTCATAAATTTCATCATTCAATAAGTGTGAAGCGTGGAGGGGCCCTTAAACCCAACCCGTTACACCTTTTTCCAAACCCTGTCGTTTTAAAAGGCCAGACCCGCCAACTATGGCTGTGCACTCAGCTCTCATCGTCGCTACTGTCTGACATATACCCTGCCAGTGGATCCCAGCCCGTAGGCCGGGCCGGCGGCTTTTTCTGCTTGGTGAATTCACGGTTCGTTTGGCGCCGCTGGGCGGTCGGATTGAGCGCCATAGAGAACAAAGGGTTGTCACTGGCGAAGGCGTCGTGCGGCGTCAGCTTTTGCTTTGCTATGCCCGTTAATGCCCCGCGAAAAGCCTTCGCTGTGCCTGGTACGCGCATAGGCTCAGAGACCGATGCAATAGCCGTGAACATAGCGGCTGCATTTTTTGCTTGCCGTCATCGATGTGCCGCTTATTCAAGGGAGGCCGGCCATCATCGCGCATGGAAGAGAGCAACTCCTCGGCCACCTCGGCATCAGCTTCACGTTGTCTCTTAGCGCCTTGTTTGCGTGGGGGAAACAGCGCCGGCGTCAGCTCCTTGTACTTGTGGCCGACAGAGGATTTTTGATAGTTGGCTTTTTGGGTCGTTACTTTGGGAGCAGGGTCGCTCGTTGGAAACTTGCTCAGCGTCACCTTCCCAAAAGGAGTTGTCACCTCGCGAGTTGACGGCGAAGCACGGAATTTAGCTGCCTCTGCTTCCATGCGTGCACCAAACTCTTGGCGACGTGCCGCTGTCACCTTATGGCCGCTGCGATCGACCGCCCTATCGTGGGCGCGCTGCAAACGCGCCTGAGTGCTGGCACCGCTCAGTGGCGACTTAAATCCGGGAGGAACGGGGGTTTTAACCTTTACAGGGGGCTTAAGATTTACGGTGGTTGGCGGCGTTAAGCTGGCGAGGGCCTTAGGCTTTTTAGAACCAGGTGATGACATAACGCATCGATTCAGTTTGTGAGTGTGTGGTCATTCGCGCCACCAAGTAAAAAAACCTGTATGCGCCCCAAAGTATAGAAATGCTTGCGCGCGTGGGACCTACGTGGAAATTTGGAGCCTATCACAACTTTTCCTGTCAACAGACACATCCCAAGAGGGAAAATAGGGACTAGGGTTTCAAAATTTAAAATATTTTTCTTGAACAAAAATCCGATTATTTGTATTTACAGTATGCAGCCGCCTGATAAGCGCTTCTCTATAAAGTGCGTGTAAAGGTATACTTCACTTTATCAATTTCGTTTCACAACCAAGTTTCACAATCAAATTACAAGGTGGGGATTTTTTATGGGGCTCATGAGCACGTTGTGCAAGTTGGACGGTGTCACCGCTGAGATAGAACAAAAAGCGATTGGCTGGGTATCGAAAGATGTTTGGTTGTTTTTGGCGCGCTTTCTCATTGGCGCCCCCCTCATCATGAATGGCGTGGGTCAAATGGCGCAGCCTGAAATCATGATCGCGCAGATGAATATGTATGGTCTTTCGCTCGCTTGGATGTGGCCGGCCATCATGGCTTCGTTTCTGGGTGGTTGGGCAATCGTGCTGGGCTGGCGTATTCGCACAGCGGCGCTGTTGTTAATCGTTTATAGCATTCCCGCTACGCTTATTTTTCACGGCAGTTTTATGGGCTGGGAAAACAAGGCGATTGTTCCCGCCGTTAATCTTGAGTACTGCCGCTGGTTTGTGGGTTTTGAGAAGCTTCCACCGCAAAGCGCCGAGTTCATTCAGGGCTGTGGTTTTGAGAAAGGTCTCGCTGACATGTTCATTTTCATGAAACACATCACCATGCTGATTCCTTCACTGCTGTTGCTGATGGTTGGCGGCGGACGATTCAGCCTCGAAGCTTGGCTGCAAAAGAAGCGGGAGGCAGCAAAATGAGGCTCGCTATTTTTGGTGGTTCGGGTGGTTCTGGAAAAGCCCTCATTACACAAGCACTAGCCGCAGGGCATGAAGTGACTGCGCTGGTGCGCGACCCCAGCAAGCTTCCAGTGGAGTTGTCTCAACACGTGGGATTAAAGCTTGTGCAAGGAGATGCAACTGACGCGGATAAAGTGGGTGAAACCATTCGTGGCTCGGAAGCCGTACTCAGCCTCTTGGGGCCCACAAAAACCTCTCCCAAAGGAATGTGCGCAACCAGTACGCGCTTGATACTCGCTTCAATGAAGCAAAATAGTGTGCGTCGGGTGGTGATGGCCTCTGTAGCGGGCATTGCCGTTCCGCAAGACAACCGCAAAGGCTTTGCCAAGTTTATTGGCGTTGTGCTCAAGCTGCTTATCAAAGAAATGTTTCTTGACCGCGAGGCGCAGCTTAATTTATTGCAGTCGAGCGATGCCGATTGGGTGGCTATTCGCTTGCCCCGTTTAACCAACCATCCCGCAAGCGGAAAATATCTACTTGGCTACCCCGCCATGAGCCCCAAACTTGTGATCTCCCGCGAAGACCTTGCCACAGCCATGCTGGCTCAGCTCACCGACAACACGTGGTTGAAACAAGCGCCGGTGATTAGCAATACGTAGATGGGTAGTCAGTGAATAAAGATTCGTGGAGACAGTTTGCGATTGCGCTCTGCTTGTTTCTACTGGGCTACTTTAGTTTTCGGTTTTTGTTTTAGAAGGCTAGAAACCACTTCCAGAACAGCGACAAAAACTTCTTCACTTAGAAGGGGGTTCGTATTTTAACAACCTTCTAGTGAGGTGCGATTGCATATCTTTCCTCGAATCGCACACTAGATGAATGTAGATAGTATGTTGGCGTACTTCGTAAATAATTCTATTCATACCGGATAGTACTTGGCGGTATTGCGTTAGGTTGAGTCGACCTAGTTCTTCGGGGATTTTCCCCGCCAAAGGAAAAGTAGTGAGAAGACCGATCGAGTCTTTAATCTTTCTGTAGCTCGTTTGCCAAGTTTCTTCGCCAAAGTTTTTCACAATGTAACGGTTCAGTTCTTTCAAGTCATCTTCTGCAGAGCCTAGAAAGACAACCGTGGTTTTCACTGCTTGCCTTCCTTGTTTTTTTCTAGCCCAGCAAATACTTTACTCGCTGACCTAAACTGTCCATTTTCAATTTCACGGTTGCCCAGTGCCAATATTTTGAGCAAAGCCATCGTTTCTTCCTGCTCTTCATAAGAGCGGACATCCATCACAACCAACTTGGCTTCTCCATTCTGAGTAATAAGCATGGGCTCATGGCTTTCCGACAGCTCTTTGACAATGTCAGCTGCGTGGCTCTTAAGATAACTAATAGGTTTTACTTGGGTCGAAAACTTCATGATTAGCTCCGGTAGGAATACAGCCCGCAAGGTCACATCAAACCGATTATAGACCGAATTCAGTTCTCATTGGATTGGCCTACAATCCCGCATCCTTCCCTTCTTCACTTTCTTCAGCAACCGTTCTTGTAAGCGCTTTTTCCACCATTTCCCGACTCAAATGGGGAGCGAAAAGCTCGATGAAGGCGTAAGCGTAGCCGCGTAGCCAGGTGTTGCGACGCACGCCTATGCGAGTTGTGGCGGAGGCGAATAAATGCGCTGCATCGATGGCACGCAAGCCTTTATCTACTTCGGGATCGTAGGCCATATAGGCGACGATGCCGATGCCTAGGCCCAGTGCGACATAGGTCTTAATAATGTCGGCGTCTATAGCAGTCAGTACAACATTGGGCGTCAAACCACGGGCTTCAAAAGCGCGGTTAATCTGGCTGCGGCCTGTGAATGAAAAGTCGTAAGTAATGATGGGGTACTTAGCAACCTCTTCTAAAGTAAGCCGCTTGATGTTGTGGATGGGGTGATCTGGCGGCGCAATGATGCAGCGGTTCCACTGATAGCAGGGCAGCATGACGAGGTCGGGCTGGTCGCTGATTGCCTCGGTCGCAATGGCGATATCTGCGTCACCCGCAAGAACAAAGCCGCACACTTCGGTTGGGCTACCTTGATGCAGGCTCACACGCACGGACGGATAAGCCTGCATAAACTTTAAAATCACCGGCGGTAAAACATAGCGCGCTTGGGTATGCGTGGTGGCGATGGAGAGAATGCCGCTGTTTTCATTACTAAACTCTTGACCCACGCTGCGCAAATTGTTCATGTCATTCAGCATGCGCTCGGCTATTTTGAGCACCTCTCGGCCGGGCGCTGTCACGCCGGTGAGCCGCTTACCTTGACGGACAAAAATGTCGATGCCCAGCTCTTCTTCAAACTGTCGAATCTGTTTAGATACGCCCGGCTGCGAGGTATGCAATACCAGTGCCGCCTCAGACACATTAAAGTGGCAACGCGCAACCTCAAATACATAGCGGAGTTGCTGGATATTCATTGACGTAAACCCCCGCATATAACTAAAAGTTATTAAATATTAACATCAAAGTATTTTAATCATCTATAGACGATGGTAGCATCCGCACTCGACCAATTTTGAGCATTGCACAACGGGTTTGCGACACGTTTGTATCAATTATGGATCTGCTCAACGCCGGTTATATTATTTCGGGATTCTTTGTCGGCACCATCGTCGGGTTAACCGGCGTAGGCGGCGGCTCACTGATGACGCCACTACTTATGATGGTGTTCGGCATCAATCCCGCCACGGCAGTCGGCACTGACCTGCTCTACGCCGCCATCACCAAAAGCGCGGGTACGTTAGTTCATTCCCTTAAAAATACCGTGGATTGGCGGATCACCGGACGATTGGCGATGGGTAGCCTTCCCGCTACGGTGGCGACTATTTTCGTATTGCACCAACTTGATGTAAACAAGCCGGGCACGTCTGGCGTGATTTCTATGTCTCTCGGTTTTGCCTTGCTGCTGACCGCCGTAGCCCTGATTTTTCGAAGCCAGCTTTTGCTTTACGCACAATCCCGCCCTCAACCAGCCGAACGCACCGTCAAACTCGCCACCGTTTTGACAGGTGCAATACTCGGTGTTCTGGTATCTATTTCCTCGGTCGGCGCAGGTGCCTTGGGTGTGGCCGCCTTGGTATTTCTCTACCCCAGACTCCCCACTGTTCGCATTGTGGGTAGTGATATTGCCCATGCTGTTCCTCTAACATTGGTCGCGGGAATAGGCCATTGGATGCTAGGCAGTGTAAACTTCGAGCTTCTCGGTAGTTTGCTGATCGGTTCCATCCCAGGTGTTGCCATTGGGAGCTATTTTTCAACCAAATTGCCAGAGCGTATTTTGCGGCGCGCTTTGGCTGTCATGCTCATTCTGATTGGCGGTAAGCTAATCTCCGCCCACTGAAAGGCCTTTTATGTATCGTTACGACCAATACGACCAAGCCATTGTTGACCAGCGAGTCGCGCAATTCCGCGACCAAACTAAACGCTATTTAGCGGGCGAACTTTCGGACGACGAGTATCGCCCTTTGCGTTTGCAAAACGGCTTGTACATGCAGCGTTACGCGCACATGCTGCGTGTCGCCATTCCTTATGGCCTGCTCTCCAGCAAACAGTTGCGGATGCTCGGCCATATCGCCCGCAAGTACGACAAAAATTACGGCCACTTTTCCACGCGCCAAAACATTCAGTACAACTGGCCCGAGTTGCCAGAAGTACCAGATCTGCTTGCTGACTTAGCCAGCGTGGAAATGCACGCTATCCAAACATCGGGCAACTGCATACGGAACATCACCAGCGACCAGTTTGCTGGTGTTGCGCCGGATGAAATTATCGATCCGCGCCCGTTCTGCGAAATTCTGCGTCAGTGGTCAACCTTCCACCCTGAGTTTGCCTATCTGCCGCGTAAATTTAAGATCGCGGTGAATGGCGCAACGGAAGATCGTGCTGTGGTGTTCATGCACGACATCGGCCTTGATCTGGTTAAGAATGAGGCTGGGGAACTGGGTTGCCGCGTTATCGTAGGCGGCGGCATGGGTCGCACCGCCATTATCGGCAGCGTGATTCGTGAGTTCTTGCCTTGGCAGCATATCCTGACTTATTGCGATTCTATTTTGCGTATTTACAATCGCCACGGTCGTCGCGACAACGCTTACAAAGCCCGTATCAAAATTTTGGTTAAGTCCATGGGCCCTGAAGAGTTCGCTCGGCAAGTGGAAGAAGACTGGGCGCACTTTAAAGATGGACCCGGCACTTTGACGGAAGCAGAATTGAATCGCGTGACGGCTTTTTTTGCTCCTCCAGCGTATGAACAGCTATCCGCTGAAGATGTCGCATTAAATTCCAAGCTAGCTGAAAACAAAGCTTTCGCTAAGTGGGTTAGTCGCAGTGCGCGTGAGCATAAGGTTGCGGGCTATACCTCGGTTACGCTTTCTTTGAAAAAAACGGGCGTACCACCTGGCGATGCAACCGCCGAGCAAATGGAGTTCGTTGCTGATCTCGCCGAGAAATTTAGTTTTGGTGAGTTGCGCGTCTCGCACGAGCAAAACTTGATCCTGGCTGATGTAAAAAAAGCCGATCTGTTTGCGCTTTGGGAACAAGCTAAGCAAGCCGGTTTGGCTACGCCCAACATTGGTCTGCTCACCGACATTATCTGCTGCCCCGGTGGCGACTTCTGCTCACTCGCCAACGCGAAATCACTGCCGATTGCGGATGCGATTCAGCACAAGTTTGACGACTTAGATTACCTGCACGATATCGGCGATATCGAGCTCAACATTTCCGGTTGCATGAATTCGTGCGGGCACCACCATGTGGGCCACATCGGTATTTTGGGCGTGGATAAAGATGGCTCGGAGTGGTATCAAATTACGATTGGTGGCGCGCAAGGTAAAAACGCCACCATTGGCAGCGTCATTGGACCGTCCTTTTCAGCTGATGAAATTCCATCTGTGATTGAAAAGCTTATTAATACGTATATTGCTCAGCGTGTTGAAGAAGAGCGCTTCCTCGACACCGTGCGGCGCGTGGGTTTAGACCCCTTCAAGAATGGCGTCTATGGCGGATCTCGGGGCACAGTAGAACAGGAGTTGGCACATGGTTAATACAAGTAATGCGGCAAGCACAACAAAAATCATTTCTGGCGACACGATTGTGTCAGACGATTGGGATGTGCTGCGTTATCCCGCTAGCACCGAGCCAATACGCAAGCAAGCCGGTAAAGTTGTTCTATTTAAGTTGACGGGCGAAGTTACCGCCAGCGCCGAAACCATTGCCGACTTATCTATTCCAGAACATAAATGCTTGGTTCCTTTAACGGCTTGGTTGGCGCGAAAACCGGAACTTGAAGTGCGTTTAAGCGCAGGTACGCTGGGCGTTTGGGTTGATAGCCATGAGTTAGCTGAAACTTTAGCCGAATCGATTGATGACCTAAACCGCTTCCCACTCATTGCAATTGCCTTCCCGCGTTTTGCGGATGGGCGTGGTTATTCAAACGCGACCCTGTTGCGTACTCGCTTTGGTTACAAAGGTGAGCTGCGCGCGATTGGCGAGGTTCTACAAGATCAACTGTTCTATATGAAACGCTGCGGGATCAATTCGTTTGCGGTACATGCAGATAAAAATATCGAGTCTGCTTTAAAAGGCTTGCGGGACTTTGATGTCACGTATCAATGCTCGGTTGACCAACCACAACCACTCTACCGTCGCCATTCACGCTAACACTCTCGAGAGAGACTTAGGGAGTTTTGATATGAATCCGATGACGCGACCGAACTTGGATGATCCTCATTTCCAAGAGGCGTTGGCTGAGAAAGCCCGCGCCGCAACCGTGATGTTGCGCCATATTGCCGATGAGTTTGCACCCGCAGTTTTCGCCAGCAGCCTCGGCGCTGAGGACATGGTATTGACGGACCTGATTCACCAAGAAAAGCTCGACATTGAGATTTTCTCTCTGGATACCGGCCGTCTGCCTATAGAAACCTACACGCTCATGCACGACGTGGAAAAGCATTACGGCGCAAAGCTAACGCTGTATTACCCGCGACATGAGTTGGTGGAAAACTTTACGCGCACACATGGCATCAACGCGTTTTACGAATCCGTAGATTTACGTAAATCCTGTTGTTACGTACGAAAAGTGGAGCCGCTACAGCGCGCACTCACTGGCAAGAAAGCTTGGATTACGGGTATGCGTGCTGAGCAATCTGCCACACGCGATAACTTGCTGTTGCGCGAATTCGATACGGTGCATGGACTCGAAAAATTTAATCCGTTAAGTGAATGGACGGAGCGTGAGGTTTGGTCGTACATCCGCACCCACAACATTCCTTACAACAAACTCCATGACCAGTTTTATCCCAGCATCGGCTGTGCCCCTTGCTCACGGGCTATTTCTCCCGGCGAAGACATTCGCTCCGGACGCTGGTGGTGGGAAAATCCGGAAACAAAGGAGTGTGGTTTGCACGTCAAACCAATTTAAATTTTTCCACTCAGTTTCTAACCGTACCCTGTAACTCATCAAGGTTAAACCATGACTGTCGCAGCAAAAAATCATACTAGCTCGCTCTCGCATCTCGATTGGCTGGAAAGCGAAGCCATTCACATCATGCGTGAAGTGGCCGGCCAATGTTCAAATCCTGTCCTCCTTTTTTCAGGCGGCAAAGATTCTATTTGTTTACTTCGTCTTGCGGAAAAAGCTTTTCGACCCGGCAAGTTCCCATTCCCATTAATGCATATCGACACCGGGCACAACTATGCGGAAGTCACTGACTTTCGCGACAAGCGCGCAGCTGAGTTAGGCGAACGCTTGATTGTTCGTTCCGTTGAAGACTCGATGAAGCGCGGCACCGTGGTTTTGAAGTCGCTTGGCGAATCTCGCAACAAACATCAATCTGTTACCTTGCTTGAAGCCATTGCCGAGTTTGAGTTCAACGCCTGTATTGGTGGCGCACGCCGCGACGAAGAAAAGGCGCGCGCTAAAGAACGTATATTTTCTTTTCGAGACGAATTTGGTCAATGGGACCCCAAAAATCAACGTCCGGAATTGTGGAGTCTCTACAACGCCCGCAGCCATAAAGGCGAAAACATTCGTGCGTTCCCTATTTCGAACTGGACTGAGCTTGATGTGTGGCAATACATCGCTAGAGAGAAACTGGAACTACCTTCCATCTACTTTGCACATCAAAGAGACATCGTGCGTCGTGGTGGTGCGATGGTGCCTGTCACACCCGTGACGCCAGTCCGCGCAGGGGAAACCGTTGAAAATGTTCAGGTACGTTTCCGTACCGTCGGAGATATCACCTGTACTGCGCCCGTGGAATCCGATGCAGATACGCTAGAAAAAATCATTATCGAAACGGCTGAAACAACGATCACTGAACGTGGTGCAACACGGCTCGATGATCAAACCTCTGACGCTTCAATGGAACAACGCAAAAAAGAAGGGTACTTCTGATGTCCGCTCTCGAGAACATTCCACCAACAAATAACGGTCTAAATAGCGGCCTACTACGCCTGCTCACTTGTGGCAGCGTCGATGATGGCAAGAGCACTTTAATTGGTCGTTTGCTTTTCGACAGCAAATCGATTCTCTCTGACACCCTCCATGCCATTGAGCGCACATCGAAGAAACGCGGGCTTGAGGCGGTTGACCTATCGTTGTTAACCGATGGCTTACAAGCTGAGCGTGAGCAAGGCATTACCATCGATGTGGCTTACCGCTACTTCACGACTGGAACGCGCAAATACATTATTGCTGATGCGCCAGGTCATGAGCAGTACACACGCAACATGGTTACGGCTGCATCTACCGCCAACCTCGCCATTATTCTGATCGATGCCCGTAAGGGTGTACTTACTCAAACGCGCCGCCACTCTTACATCGCGCACTTGGTGGGTATTCCACATCTTCTTATCGCTATCAACAAGATGGATTTAGTAGATTATTCCGAGGCAGTTTTTGAGCGGATCAAAGCAGAGTACTTGGCCTTTGCCTCCCAGCTAGGCATTCGTGATGTTAGTTTTATCCCCTTGTCGGCTTTGGCCGGTGACATGATTGTTGATCGCGGTGAAAACCTCAACTGGTACAAAGGTCCAACCCTGCTTGAGATTTTTGAAGTAACGCCCGCAGCGCACAGCGAAAGCGCGGAAAAGTTTCGGTTTCCGGTTCAATATGTGTGCCGCCCGCAAACTGCGGAACACCACGACTTCCGTGGTTATATGGGGCGTATCGAATCCGGCACTATTTCTATTGGTGACTCTATTCAGGTTTTGCCGTCTGGCTTGAAGTCGCGCATTAAAGACATTCAGTTGTGCGGTGAATCACTCAAACAAGCTGTTAGTGAGCAATCTGTCACGCTGTTGCTTGAAGATGAAATCGACACTTCTCGTGGCGACATGATTGTTAAGGATGACGAACTACCTACTATCGCCAAACAAATTGATGGCATGGTATGTTGGCTTGGAGAGTCGCCTCTTGATCCCAATCGCAAGTACATCATCCGTCACACCACACGAGAAAGTCGCGCAGTGGTCGCTGGTGTTAAGTACAAACTCGATATCAACGAACTGGTGCAAGGTCCTGCTACTCAATTGGGGATGAACGATATCGGCTTGGTTACGTTTAAACTAGCGCAACCCTTGTTTGTAGATGCCTACAACGATAACCGTGGCACGGGTGCTTTCATTCTGATTGATGAATCGACGAACAATACTGTAGGCGCGGGCATGGTGGCATAACGACTGTTTAACACTACTAAGCTTTTTAGACTGCGTAAACTCGGTTACGCAGCTCTCAACTCCAAACAATAAGGCCCGCATTTAGCGGGCCTTATTGTTTCCAATGTTGCTTGGAGCATTGTGGTCTTGTTGCGAGTACAGCTTTTGATTAACTCAAATTACTCAGCACTAACTGGCTCAACGATTGACTCATCTGGACGGTCAAGTAGTTCGACCAATGCCATCGGCGCATTATCGCCTTGACGGAAACCAAACTTGAGAATGCGTAGATAACCACCATTACGATTGGCGAAACGTGGGCCGAGCTCTTCAAATAGCTTGGTCACGATGTCACGGTCACGCAGACGATTGAAGGCCAAACGACGATTTGCCAAGGACGGTTTTTTACCCAAGGTAATCATTGGCTCAACCACACGGCGAAGTTCTTTCGCTTTAGGCAGCGTTGTTTTAATAGCTTCATGACGCAACAAAGAATTGGTCATATTACGCAGCATAGCCAAGCGATGGCTGCTGGTGCGGTTTAATTTACGTAGGCCGTTATGATGGCGCATTTGTTACACCTCTAGTTCTAATCGAGCTGCCGCAAATTACGGCAGCTTGTTCAAGCCGATGATCGGCTAGCTTAATTTTTCCAAGCCTGCAGGTGGCCAGTTTTCCAACTTCATGCCCAGCATCAAGCCACGCGAAGCGAGAACTTCTTTGATTTCGTTCAACGATTTGCGGCCAAGGTTTGGTGTCTTGAGCAATTCATTTTCTGAGCGCTGAATCAAGTCGCCAATGTAGTAAATGTTTTCTGCCTTCAAGCAATTGGCAGAACGCACTGTCAGCTCAAGATCGTCAACCGGACGCATCAAGATTGGATCTACTTGACTCGGACGCGGCGCTTCGATCGAAATCGGTGTACCTTCCAAATCTGCAAACACAGAGAGTTGTTCCATCAATACACGAGCAGCGTAACGAATGGCCTCTTCTGGCTCTATCGCACCGTTGGTTTCGATATCAACAATCAGTTTATCCAAGTCAGTACGCTGTTCTACACGGGCAGATTCAACCGTATAAGCAACGCGACGTACTGGACTAAATGAAGCATCAACCATGACGCGGCCAATCGACTTTGTTTCTTCAGATACAACGCGAGTGTTGGCGGGCTCATAGCCACGACCGCTCTCTACTTTGATCTGCATCTCAAGCTTGCCACCTGGCGCAATGTGCGCAATGACATGCTCAGGATTGATAATTTCTACATCATGACTTACTTCGATATCGCCAGCAGTCACAACGCCTTCGCCTTTTTTGCTCAGTGTCAAAACCGCATCGCTGCGGCTATGCAACTTCAACACAATACCTTTAAGGTTAAGCAAGATATCAACAACGTCTTCGCGAACACCTTCTAGTGTCGAGTACTCATGCAATACGCCTTCGATCGATACTTCGGTCGGAGCATAACCAGGCATAGACGACAATAAAATGCGGCGCAGTGCATTGCCGAGCGTATGGCCATAGCCACGCTCAAACGGTTCCATAACTACACGTGCATGGACCGGTGATAGGCTCTGCACATCAATGATGCGAGGTTTAAGAAGCGACGAGCTTTGCATCTGTATCCCTTCAGTTCGTTTGCGTCAAAATAAGCGCGGGATTAACGTGAATACAATTCGACCACAAGGCCTTCATTGATGGTGGCAGGTAGCTCAGAGCGTGCTGGATAAGCCTTGAACACGCCTTTTGCTTCCTTCGCATCAACTTGAATCCACTCAGGGAAACCACGTGACTCAGCAGCTTGCAATGCAGCTTTAACGCGTAAATGTGCGCGAGCTTTTTCAGCCACTTCAACTGTATCGCCAGGGCGAACGTCATAAGACGGAATATTTACACGGCGGCCATTAACTAGTACGCCGTTATGGCGAACCAGTTGGCGAGATTCGGCGCGCGAAGCACCAAAACCCATGCGGTAAGCAACTGTGTCTAAGCGGCTCTCAAGAAGCTGCAACAAGTTTTCACCTGTTTGGCCTTTACGGCGGTCAGCTTCTGCATAAACTTTGCGGAACTGACCCTCTAGCACTCCGTAGGTACGGCGGATCTTCTGCTTTTCACGCAGTTGAACGCCATAGCCAGAGAGACGCTGACCAGATTTTTGACCATGTTGACCGGGCGCGTAGGCGCGACGCTCAACCGCACATTTGTCGGTAAAGCACTTCTCACCCTTAAGGAAGAGTTTCTCTCCCTCGCGGCGGCACTGGCGGCATTTTGGATCAAGATTGCGGGCCACGATTCAACTCCTAACTATTTCTATGACTCAGATACATGACTCAAATACGGCGCCGTTTTGGTGGGCGGCAGCCGTTATGAGGGATGGGCGTAATATCAGTGATACTGGTTATTTTCATACCCAGAGCATTCAATGCACGAACAGCAGACTCACGGCCAGGGCCAGGTCCTTTGATACGCACTTCGAGATTCTTCACGCCACACTCCTGTGCAGCTTTGCCTGCATTTTCGGCAGCAACCTGCGCAGCGAAAGGGGTGCTTTTACGCGAACCCTTAAACCCTGCGCCGCCTGAAGTCGCCCACGACAAGGCATTGCCTTGACGATCGGTGATGGTAATAATTGTGTTGTTAAAGGAAGCGTGAATATGCGCGATACCTTCCGCGATATTTTTCTTAACCTTCTTGCGCACCTTGGTGGCGGTCTTAACCATCTTTTATCCTTTACTTCGACAAACGAATCGCTTTGCGTGGGCCTTTGCGTGTACGTGCATTGGTCCGTGTGCGCTGGCCCCGAGTTGGCAGGCCTTTGCGATGACGGAGGCCACGGTAACAACCGAGATCCATCAAACGCTTAATACTCATGGTTACTTCGCGACGGAGGTCACCCTCAATCGTGAACTTACCCACTTCTTCCCGCAAACGTTCCATTTGAGCATCAGTCAAATCTTTGACTTTTGTCGAACCTGTAACGCCTGTCGACACACAAATCTTTTGTGAGCGAGTGCGGCCAATACCAAAAATCGCAGTTAATGCAATTTCTGTATGTTGATGATTGGGAATATTTACCCCTGCAATCCGGGCCATTAACGTAAACCTTTCGTTACACCGAAAAACCTAAAATTATATCGAATCAGCACTGCTCGATCAACCTTGACGCTGCTTGTGACGCGGTTCAATACAGATAACCCGAACCACACCCTTACGGCGGATGACCTTACAATTACGACAGAGCTTTTTCACCGAAGCGAGAACTTTCATACTTATCTCCCGAATATCCTACTTACTACTTAGCGCGGAAAACAATGCGACCCTTGGTTAAATCATAGGGTGTTAACTGCACTGTCACCTTGTCTCCAGGCAGGATGCGAATATAGTGCATCCTCATCTTGCCCGATATGTGCCCAAGCACTACGTGGTTGTTTTCCAGCTTTACCCTAAAGGTTGCATTAGGCAAAGTTTCAACAATCTCGCCCTGCATTTCAATTACATCTTCTTTAGACATTCAGCTCTAATCTTTCATCTGCTCGGTAACGTCGAACCTTTAAAGTTCGCCTTTTTGAGCAAGCCTTCATACTGGTGCGACATGATGTAGGCCTGTACTTGCGACATAAAGTCCATTGTCACAACCACAATAATTAACAACGAAGTGCCGCCGAAATAAAACGGTACATTCCACTTCAAAATCAAGAACTCAGGCAACAAACATACAACTGTTATATATATTGCACCGACCAAGGTGAGGCGCATCAAAATTTTATCTATATAGCGAGCTGTTTGATCTCCAGGACGAATACCGGGAACAAACGCACCACTCTTCTTTAAATTATCGGCCGTCTCTTTCGAGTTAAATACCAGGGCCGTATAAAAGAAACAGAAAAATATAATTGCAGCTGCGTAGAATAAGACATACACAGGTTGTCCTGGTGACAAAGTTGCCGCAATATCTTTTAACCACTCCATACCCTGACCAGCACCAAACCAGCCGGCAACAGTGGCGGGGAAAAGAATGATTGACGAAGCGAATATAGGGGGAATAACACCGGCCATATTCAGCTTCAATGGCAAGTGCGAGCTCTGTCCGCCATAAACTTTGTTGCCCACTTGACGCTTCGCATAATTCACAAGAATCTTGCGCTGACCACGCTCAACGAAAACCACAAACGCTGTAACCAAGCCAACCATTAAAACAATAACAATGGCGGTAAGCGTATGCATTGCTCCGGTACGAACTAACTCAAGCAGCCCACCAATAGCTTTCGGCAAACCAGCTGCAATACCCACAAATATAATAATAGATATTCCGTTACCCAGGCCACGCTCGGTAATTTGCTCGCCCAACCACATTAAAAACATGGCTCCAGTTACCAAGCTTGTTACCGTGGTAATTCGGAACAGCATCCCCGGATCCATGACCAAGCCAGGTTGAGACTCCATTGCAATGGCAATACCCACCGCTTGAAACAAAGCTAAAACAACTGCACCGTAGCGCGTGTATTGCGTAATCTTACGGCGGCCCGCTTCGCCCTCTTTTTTAATCGCCTCTAAGCTAGGAATGGCCACTGTCATTAACTGCATGATGATGGATGCAGAAATGTAGGGCATGATTCCTAACGCAAAAACCGTAAACCGCTCTAAAGCACCGCCAGAAAACAGGTTGAATACACCCAGAATTCCGCCTTTTTGTCCTTGGAATAATTCCGCCAAACGTGCTGGATCAATGCCGGGAACAGGGATGTGCGCACCTATACGGCAAACTACCAAGGCAAGCAGCAAAAAGATCAGGCGACGCTTGAGGTCGTCAAACTTTCCGCTTTTGCCTTGGGTGGGATTAACAGTGGCCAATGTGCGTCCTAATTACTCAGTTACAACGATGCCGCCGGCTGCTTCGATAGCAGCCTTAGCACCTTTGGTGGCGCCAACACCACGCAAAGTAATTTTTTTGGACAACGTACCAGACAAAATAACTTTGGCCGCTAACGCATGACAAGGAACAACGCCCGCTTGCTGCAAGACCAAGAAATCTACTTCAGTAACAGGCAGTCTTTCCAAATCTGACAAACGAATTTCAATATTGCGCGAACGAGTCAGCGAAGTAAAACCACGCTTAGGCAAACGACGTTGCAAAGGCATTTGACCGCCCTCGAAACCAACTTTATGAAAGCCGCCCGCACGTGACGATTGACCTTTATGGCCACGACCCGCTGTTTTACCCAGACCGCTACCGATGCCACGCCCAACACGACGCTTTGCGTGTTTTGCGCCGACTGCCGGTTTAATTGTATTTAGTCTCATTTAGTTTTCCCACTTCAACAGGTAGCTGACCTTATTGATCATGCCACGCACTGCCGGTGTATCTTCGAGAACCGAGGTCGAGTTACGACGACGCAAGCCCAAGCCGCGAACTGTTGCGCGATGATCTTGCTTTGTTCCCATCAAACCCTTAACCAGAGTCACTTTTACGGTTTTATTGGCCATGACTTATCCCAACAGCTCTTCTATCGACTTGCCGCGCTTAGCAGCAATCTCGGACGGTGTATTCATTTTGGTCAAACCATCAATCGTGGCGCGAACCACGTTATAAGGATTGGTTGAGCCCAAGATCTTAGCCAACACATCCGTTACACCCATCACTTCAAACACTGCGCGCATTGGGCCACCCGCAATAATGCCGGTACCAGCTGAAGCGGGCTGCATTAAAACACGCGCAGCTCCATGTTCGCCAATAACAGGGTGGTGCAATGTGCCGTTTTTGAGTGACACTTTAACCATCTTGCGGCGCGCTTCGTCCATTGCCTTTTGTACGGCAACTGGAACTTCACGTGACTTACCCTTGCCCATGCCGACCGCACCATCACCATCACCAACAACGGTCAGTGCCGCGAAGCCTAAAATACGACCCCCCTTGACAACCTTGGTAACACGATTGATTGCGACCATTTTTTCGCGCAAACCATCATCGCGCTCTTCATTGGCCTGGGGCTTTCTAGATTGTGGCTTTGCCATTCTCGGTAACCTCGCTTAAAACTTGAGACCGCCCTCACGCGCGGCCTCCGCTAATGCCTTAACACGGCCGTGGAACATAAAGCCGGAGCGATCAAATGCAACCGTCTCTACACCGGCAGCCTTGGCGCGTTCAGCGATCAATTTACCGATCACTGTTGCAGCCTTGACATTGCCACCACTGGATAATTGTTTGCGAACCGCCTCTTCAACTGTAGATGCTGCGGCCAAAACTTTTGACCCCGTTCCATCAATGATTTGAGCGTAAATATTTTCGCTAGAGCGATGAACACAGAGACGCGCCGCTTTTTGCTCAGCGATTCTGGCTCGTGTTTTGCGCGCCCTGCGCAAACGTGTCTGCTTTTTTTCCATAGCCATGCCCCTAGCTTACTTTTTCTTTGTTTCTTTAATGATGATGGTCTCATCCGAATAACGCACACCCTTGCCCTTATAAGGCTCAGGCGGACGATAAGCGCGAATTTCCGCAGCAACTTGACCAACAACCTGCTTATCAATGCCTTTAATCAGGACTTCTGTCTGTGTGGGTGTTTCCACCTTAATGCCTGCTGGCATCGGATGAACAACAGGATGCGAGAAACCCAGTGTTAAATTAAGTTTGTCGCCTTGAGCTTGGGCACGATACCCCACGCCAACAAGGTTTAGCTTTCTTTCAAAACCCTTGGTTACCCCAGTCACCATGTTTGCGACTAGCGCACGCATCGTTCCCGACATAGCCCCGCCATTAGGTGCGCCATCAACAGCTTTGCAGGTCAACATTGCACCTTCGCGCTCGATTTTTACCGAGGGCAACATAAACTGTTTCAACACGCCCAACGGGCCCTTAACACTGACTTCGCTACCACTCAGGGTTACTTCAACGCCTGCCGGCACTTCAATTGGATACTTAGCAATACGTGACATGATTTCCCCTTAAGCCACGATGCACAAAACTTCGCCACCGACATTACCGGCACGAGCTTTACGGTCTGTCATCACGCCTTGCGGGGTGGACACGATCGCAATACCAAGGCCATTCATAACGCGGGGAAGATCGCCAGAACCTTTATAGACGCGCAATCCTGGACGTGAAACACGTTCAATGCGCTCAATAACAGGACGGCCAGCATAATACTTCAAGGCTATGTCCAACTGTGGCTTGCCGTCGTTTGCACGCACGGCGAAATCATCAATGTACCCCTCCTCTTTTAAAACTGCAGCAATCGCTAGTTTTAATTTCGACGAAGGCATGGCGACAGCGTTTTTCTGTGCCATTTGTGCGTTGCGGATACGCGTAAGCATATCGGCGACGGGATCAGTCATACTCATTTTCTGACTCCTCTACCAGCTGGCTTTAGTGATGCCTGGCACTTCGCCACGCATCGCTGCTTCACGCAGCTTAAGACGGCATAAGCCAAATTTACGGAAATAGCCACGTGGCCGCCCGGTTAAACCACAACGATTGCGATGACGAACGGGACTAGAGTCACGCGGCAACAATTGCAGTTTCAGGCGCGCTTCCATGCGCTCCTCATCGGACAACTTGGCGTTGTTGATTTGCGCGTTAAGCTCTGCCCTTTTAGCGGCAAACTTAGCCACCATTTTGGTTCGCTTTTCTTCGCGGTTGATCAATGAAAGTTTCGCCATGTGACCCTCAGTTTTTAAACGGGAATTTGAATGCGGTCAGAAGGGCACGTGCCTCCTGATCGGATTTTGCAGTCGTCGTAATGCTGATATTCATTCCACGCAACGCATCGATTTTGTCGTATTCGATTTCAGGAAAAATAATCTGCTCTTTAACGCCGAGATTGTAATTGCCACGACCATCAAATGACTTGCCGGATATACCACGGAAGTCACGAATACGTGGCAGCGCAATCGTTACCAAGCGATCAAGGAACTCATACATATGAGTGCCACGCAAAGTAACCATGCAACCAATCGGATAACCCTCTCGAATCTTGAAGCCCGCGATTGATTTTTTGGCCTTGGTCGTCACAGGCTTTTGCCCGGCGATCTTGGTCATATCACTCAACGCATGCTCAAGGACTTTCTTGTCCCCAATCGCCTCGCCCACACCCATATTCAGGGTGATCTTGGTAATGCGAGGCACTTCCATGACCGACTTGTATTCAAACTGCTTGACCAAGTCAGAAACCACGGTTGTTTTATAAAACTCTTGTAAGCGCGCCATGTTTATCCTTACGCTCCCACGATTTCGCCGTTAGATTTAAACGCACGAACCTTGCGTCCATCTTCCAGCGTTTTAAAACCGACACGATCCGCCTTTCGAGTAGCCGGATTTAACAAGGCTACATTTGAGACATTGATCGGCATTTCTTTTTCAATAATGCCGCCGGGCTGACCCTTCATTGGATTTGGCTTCGTGTGTTTCTTGACGCGATTAACGCCTTCGATCAACACATGCTCGCTATCTATGCGGGCCAAAACAGCGCCACGCTTACCCTTATCTTTACCCGCGATAACAATAATGTCATCGCCTTTACGAATTTTATCCATGGCTTATTCCCCAGCCGCTCTTAGAGCACTTCAGGCGCCAACGATACGATCTTCATGAATCGTTCGTTACGCAGTTCGCGAGTTACCGGCCCGAAGATACGCGTACCAATCGGCTCCAGCTTATTGTTCAACAACACCGCCGCATTACCGTCAAACTTAACAAGGGAACCATCGGGGCGACGCACACCTTTTGCAGTGCGGACCACAACGGCGCTATATACCTCGCCTTTTTTGACGCGACCACGTGGCGCCGCATCCTTGATGCTGACCTTGATAACATCACCTATACCAGCATAACGTCGCTTTGATCCACCAAGAACTTTGATACACATAACCGAACGCGCACCGGTGTTATCGGCGACATCAAGTATTGTTTGCATTTGAATCATTTTTAAATCTCCAACTTAATCGCAACTCTGGTTACGGTCAGTCTTGGAACCCGTACGGGTTAAATCGACTGGCGCCCCGTTTGCCGGAAAGGATCACCGAACAACCAATCGAATGAAGAGAGCCGATGATCTTACCGGCTTCCGCCAAACATGTAAACAAAAAAATGCATTTAATTGCAAATTTTTTGAATACTTTGTGGATTTACGCTTTTTCTAATACCTGCGTTACACGCCAAGCCTTGGTTTTGGAGATCGGTGCGCATTCTTCGATTTGAACCATATCGCCTTCAGCAGCTTCTAGGCCTTCAACGTGTGCATGGTACTTACTGGAACGCGTGATGATTTTGCCGATCACCGGATGCTTAACACGACGCTCAATAAGAACAGTCACTGTTTTTTGCATTTTATCGCTGACTACGCGACCCGTGAGGGTGCGACGAACTGTAATAGTTGCTTCGGTCATTTTGCTACCGCCTTTTCCTGCAATAGTGTTTTCACGCGCGCAATGTCTTTACGCACTTTGCCTATTTGGCTGTTATCGGCTAGCTGTTGAGTAGCAAGTTGCATACGCAATGAAAATTGCGCTTTACGCAAATCGAGCAACTCTTTGTTCAGCCCAGCCTCATCTTTGGTTCTAAGGTCTTTTGCTTTCATGATTTATCCTACTTGGCGAACCACAAACGTGGTTGCAATTGGTAGCTTGGCAGCAGCGAGCGCAAAAGCCTGACGCGCCAGCGCTTCATCAACACCATCCATTTCGTAAATAACTTTGCCCGGCTGAATTTCAGCAACGTAGTACTCGGGATTCCCTTTACCATTACCCATGCGAACTTCAGCCGGTTTCTTGGAAATTGGCTTGTCCGGAAACACGCGAATCCAAACACGACCGCCCCGCTTGATGTGGCGGGTCATTGCACGACGAGCCGCTTCAATTTGGCGTGCCGTCAAACGGCCGCGCGCCGTTGCTTTTAGCCCGAACTCCCCAAAGCTTACTTTAGCGCCGCGCGTTGCCAAGCCTTTATTACGGCCTTTTTGTTCTTTACGATATTTTCTGCGTGCAGGTTGCAGCATGACGATTACTCCTTACCTTCAGGCGCTGCGTCTGTCTTGACGGTAGCAGCCTTACGCACACGTTTAACTGGAGCCTTATCTGCTTCAGCATTGGAATCAGCTACCGACTTGTCGCCCTCAGCTGCTTTAGCGGCTGGTTTTTTTGGGGCACTACGCGGTTTGGCAGCTGGTTTAGCATCGCCCGATATTTCTGCGGCAGCAGGTGCGGCAGGTCTGGCAGGCGCTTTACGCACGCGCTTAGCTTGATCGTCCGTCGGTGCAGCGTCAGGAGTTGCGGCAACCACTTCGTTGCGTGCAGCCATTTCGCCCTTGAACACCCAGACCTTGATACCAATCAGGCCGTAGGTTGTCATTGCTTCCGAAGTACCGTAATCAATATCGGCGCGTAGGGTATGCAATGGCACACGACCTTCGCGATACCATTCACGACGAGCGATTTCTGCGCCATTCAAACGACCTGAACTCATGATCTTGATGCCTTGTGCACCTAGGCGCATGGCGTTTTGCATGGCGCGCTTCATCGCACGACGGAACATAATGCGCTTTTCAAGCTGCTGAGCAATAGAATCAGCAATCAGTTGAGCATCAATTTCTGGCTTGCGAATTTCTTCAATGTTCACGTGAACCTGAACACCCATAATCTTTTGAAGAGCTGCTTTCAAATGCTCGATGTCTTCGCCTTTTTTACCGATCACCACACCCGGACGAGCCGAATAGACAGTGATGCGTGCATTCTTTGCTGGGCGCTCAATCACGACGCGGCCAACTGAAGCATGCGCTAATTTCTTTTTCAGGTAATCACGCACCTTAATATCTTCAAGGAGCATACCGGGGAAATTCTTGCTGTTTGCGTACCAGCGCGAACCCCAGTTACGTGTGACCGCTAGGCGGAAACCGATTGGATGTATCTTCTGTCCCATAATTTTTCCTTACTTCCTGCTCGGCTTTTTAGCCGGCTCATCACCAACGGTGACATAGATATGACAAGTCGGCTTGAGGATGCGGAAACCGCGTCCTTTAGCACGAGGCATAAAGCGCTTGAGCACTGTGCCGCGCTCTACGTGTATTGTCTTAACTTTAAGCGCATCAATGTCTGCACCATCATTATGCTCAGCATTGGCAATAGCCGACTCCAGCACTTTTTTGATGATTTGAGCACCCTTTTTAGGGCTAAAAGTCAGCACGTTCAGCGCCTGATCAACGGGCAAGCCACGTATTTGATCAGCCACAAGACGGCCTTTTTGCTCTGACAAGCGCACACCGCGCAAAATTGCATTGGTTTCCATCATCGTCCCCTTACTTCTTCACTGCGGCTTTTTTGCCGGCAGTGTGACCTTTAAAGGTGCGGGTGAGTGAGAACTCGCCGAGCTTATGACCCACCATATTTTCCGAAATGTAGACCGGGATATGTTGTTTGCCGTTATGTACAGCAATGGTCAAGCCGACGAAATCCGGCAGAACAGTGGAGCGACGCGACCATGTTTTAATGGGGCGCTTGTCACTGGTTGCGCGTGATGTTTCCACCCTTTTGATCAGGTGGGCATCCACGAATGGGCCTTTCTTAATTGAACGTGCCATGATTTATCCCTTATTTCTTGCGACGCTGCACGATCATGCTATCCGTGCGCTTGTTACGACGTGTGCGGAAACCCTTGGTTGGCGTACCCCATGGACTGACTGGATCGCGACCTGCTGCGGTTTTTCCTTCACCACCACCGTGCGGGTGATCAACCGGGTTCATGGCCACGCCGCGAACCGTTGGACGAATACCACGCCAACGCTGCGCCCCGGCTTTACCGATTGAGCGGAGGTTATGCTCTTCGTTGCCAACCTCGCCGATAGTGGCGCGACACTCAACGTGAACACGGCGGATTTCGCCTGAACGCAAACGCAATTGAGCGTAGCTTCCTTCGCGAGCCAGCAATTGCACCGAGGTTCCCGCTGCACGCGCTAACTGAGCACCTTTGCCAGGCGTCATTTCGATGCAATGGATCGTTGAACCCACTGGGATATTGCGTAAAGGCAATGCATTACCCGGCTTGATAGGCGCTTCAGAACCACTCATGATTTGCGCGCCAACAGCCACACCCTTAGGGGCAATGATGTAACGACGCTCGCCATCCGCATAACACAACAAGGCCAAGTTGGCGCTGCGGTTAGGGTCGTATTCAAGATGCTCTACCTTGGCGGGAATCCCGTCCTTGATGCGGCAAAAATCTACAATGCGATAGTTTTGTTTATGACCACCACCTTGGTGGCGAACAGTAATGCGGCCATTGTTATTACGACCAGCTTTACTATTTTTCTTTTCGATCAGCGCGGCAAACGGTGCGCCTTTGTACAGGTCGGGATTAACGACCTTAACAACGGCGCGGCGACCCGCTGAGGTTGGTTTGACTTTTACGAGCGCCATAACTTATTCCCCTGCCACGAAGTTAATTTCCTGACCAGGCTTTAAGGTGACGTAGGCTTTTCTTACGTCTTTGCGCTTGCCCATAAAACGGCCATGGCGCTTCTTCTTGCCCTTCAGGTTGGAAACTTGAACCGCGTCAACCTGCACTTTGAAGAGCAGCTCGACAGCAGCTTTAATTTCCGGTTTGGTTGCATCAGTGGCGACTAAAAACACCACTTGTTCATGTTTATCTGCAATGAAAGTGGCTTTCTCGGAAACTTGTGGCGCGAGAAGTACTTGCATCAAACGTTCTTGATTGAATGTTGTTGTGTTCATCCCAACATTTCCTCCATCTTGGCTACCGCGCCCTTGGTCAGCAGCACATTTTTGAAGCGCACCAAGGAAACAGGATCGGTCTCATTGACTTCGAGAACCAATACGTTCGGCAGGTTGCGCGACGAAAGGTAGAGGTTTTCTTCTAAATTGTCGGTAATCACCAGCACTGAATCCAAACCCATGGTCTTTAGTTTTTGAATCAGTAATTTGGTCTTCGGTGCTTCCAACGCAAAGTCTTCAACAACAGCAAGACGATCTTCGCGGGCCAGCTGTGACAAAATCGAAGCGATGCCTGCGCGATACATCTTGCGGTTTACTTTGTGGCTGAAGTTTTCGTCAGGGGAGTTAGGGAATATCCGACCGCCTCCACGCCATAAAGGCGAAGACGTCATACCCGCACGAGCGCGGCCCGTACCCTTTTGACGCCAAGGTTTTTTGGTCGAGTGACGAACCTCGGTACGATCTTTCTGTGCGCGATTACCAGAGCGTGCATTTGCTTGGTAAGCAACCACAACCTGGTGAACCAAAGCTTCGTTGTATTCACGACCAAACAAAGCATCCGAAGCCTGCACCGTAGAAGCGGACTTGCCTTCTGCATTAATTAGCTTAAGTTCCATTATGCCTCCACCTTGCTAGCCTTGATGGCTGGATGGACAACGACATCGCCGCCACGGCTGCCAGGCACTGCGCCTTTGACCAAGAGCAATTGACGCGCTTCATCAATACGCACAACAACGAGATTTTGAGTGGTGCGCTGCACGTCACCCAAATGGCCCGCCATTTTTTTACCGGGGAATACACGACCTGGATCTTGGTTCATACCAATAGAACCGGCCGAGTTATGTGCTCTGGAGTTACCGTGAGTAGCGCGGTTCGACGAGAAATGGTGACGCTTAATAGCGCCAGCAAAACCTTTACCAATTGTCGTTGCGGTTACATCCACTTTTTGACCGGGCTGAAATAAGCTGGCCGCAATCACGTCACCCGGCTTGAAGCCAGACAACTGATCCGTGGTAACGAGAAATTCTTTTTGAACGCTTCCGGCTTCTGCACCGGCTTTGGCGAGATGCCCGGCAGCAGCCTTAGTAACACGGCTGGCACGACGAACGCCAAAAGTGACCTGTACCGCGGAGTAACCGTCGATAGCAGGCGTCTTAATTTGGGTCACACGGTTATTCGACACATCTAGCACAGTCACTGGAACGGATGTACCGTCATCAGTAAATATGCGAGTCATGCCGACCTTGCGACCTACAAGGCCTAAACTCATTTTATTCTCCTAATCCCCAGTTACGATTGACCGGGATCTATTCAACACAGGGGCCGCATTCTACACGCTGACCCCACTTACTACCAAACAAATTATTGCAATTTAATTTCCACATCAACGCCAGCCGGTAAATCCAGCTTCATTAATGCATCAACTGTCTTGTCTGTTGGATCAACAATGTCCATCAAACGCAGATGTGTACGAATCTCAAACTGGTCACGCGAAGTCTTATTAACGTGTGGCGAACGCAACACGTCAAAACGCTCGATGCGCGTAGGCAGTGGCACTGGGCCACGAACCACGGCGCCTGTACGCTTTGCTGTTTCAACAATCTCTTGCGCTGACTGATCAATGAGTTTGTAGTCAAACGCCTTGAGGCGGATGCGGATTTTTTGGCTTTGCATATTTAGTTCCTAAAGAGCGATGAGCGGCACACCATGCGCCGCTCGAAGTAATGTTTTCAACTAAGCAATAATCTTAGCCACAACACCTGCGCCAACGGTACGACCGCCTTCGCGAATAGCGAAGCGCAGACCGTCTTCCATGGCGATAGGGGCGTGCAGTTTAACGGTGATGGTGACGTTGTCGCCAGGCATAACCATTTCTGTACCCGCTGGCAGTTCAATGGAACCGGTGACGTCGGTGGTACGGAAGTAGAACTGCGGACGGTAGCCGTTGAAGAAGGGGGTGTGACGACCACCTTCGTCTTTGCCGAGTACGTAGA
>Ga0209181_10003135_pt1 | contig 25987 bp, 21 predicted proteins | sample MAT05_FD_187208 | JGI IMG/M metagenome (GOLD analysis project Ga0209181, IMG submission 187208) | Freshwater microbial communities from Lake Fryxell liftoff mats and glacier meltwater in Antarctica - MAT-05 (SPAdes) (version 2) | ecosystem: Environmental > Aquatic > Freshwater > Ice > Liftoff...
TTAGTCATTTGATGCCACCCTTTGTTCCATCATACGGCCCCTATTTTTCTTTAAATAGCCCCACTATTCGCAGAAAAATAGTGTTGTCTGATGAAAAAATGGTTGACCTAAAATGACTAAGTTATTATTTGCCCGTTCCTAAGTAGGAAAAATCATTTTTTAGGTTCCAAATTATTGTTGCTAAACCTCGCTTGGAAATTTGACAACTTGAAAAAAGTTGTCAAATTTAGCGCTTTCGCCATATATTATTGGGGGTGATTTTTCTGGATCTCCTCATGCTGGACTTTTGACACAATCCTGTGGCGCGGTCGTAGAGGGCCGAATATTCTCCGGTCGGGACGACCGGAGCACATAACACCTTCCGGTCGGGATGACCGGAGCACAATTTTTAGAAAAATGAAACGCAGAAATTTTCTCAAAATAGCAGCTCCTGCGCTTGGTGTGTCTTCGTTCGCTGTGAACGGTTTTGCCATGCGCCCGTTTGCCAACAGCCGCATCGCCAACATCCTCGCCAACTGCCAGGGCGTACAAGAGCGCGTACTGGTCCTCATTCAAATGAAGGGCGGCAACGACGGGCTCAACACGGTCATCCCGCTGCCGCGCTACGACCGCTATGCTGTGCTGCGCCCTACCATTAAAATCGCCGACACGGCGGCCATCAATCTGGACACTACACTCCCAGGCGCCAACCAGATCGGCCTGCACCCGGGAATGACCGGCGTAAAAGCCCTGTATGACAAGGGCTGGGCTTCGGTGGTGCAAGGCGCTGGTTATCAGAGCATGAACCAGTCACATTTCAAAGGAACCGACATTTGGCTATCTGGTGGCGGCGGCTCGTTCGAGCTCAACAATGTGCCGTCCGGCTGGATGGGGCGGGCCTTGCAAGCGCTGTACCCCGATGTTGAAGGGGCCCCGACCCCTGAAATGCCCGACCCGCTCGGCATCCAGATCGGCGATCCCAACACCTCGCTCGGCTTCCACACAGAAACGGAGCATCAGAATGTGATCAACCTCAGTGGACAGGACCCCAGCGGATTTTATTCGCTGATCCAGACCATCGGTGGCGCGCCGCTGGCACAAATACCGGATACTCACCAAGGGAAAGAAATCGAGTATATGATGGGTGTGGAGCGGAGTATCAACAAATACGCTGAACGCATTACGCAGGTCTTCAACACCGGCAAAAATGCCATCACCACGTATCCCAACAACTCGCTGGCCGCACAATTGAAAACCGTTGCCCGCATGGTGCGCGGCGGCTGCAAAACCAAGATTTACCTGTGTCAGGTAGGCGGTTTCGACACCCACGCGGCGCAAGTGGATTCGGGCGACACCAGCCTGGGTGCGCATACCAATTTGCTGAAAGCGCTGTCTGACGCCGTCAAAACCTTCTTCGACGACCTCGAATTGATGGGCATCGCCGATCAGGTAGCCGCCTGTACCTTCTCCGAATTTGGCCGCTGCGTAAAAGAAAACGGATCGTTTGGCACTGATCACGGCACCCTCGCACCGATGTTCCTCTTCGGCAAAAACATCCGGCCGCATGTACACGGCACCAACGTAGACCTGGACAACCTGACTTCCGACAACCAGTTGAAAACCATGCAGTTTGATTACCGCCAGGTGTTCGCCACGCTGTTGCAGGACTGGCTCGGCGCCAATCCATGGGTACTACAGGAAGCCATGTTCGACAACTTTTCGCAACTCTCCCTGATTGACAAATCCTACACCGCCAGACAAGATTGCTATTGGGGCGGCACACCAACCATCATTGACCCGTTCCGCCCGATGATCGTGGCCCCCAACCCGGCCCGCATCAGCGCCGAAGTCACCTACGAGAGCGATGCGGCATTCGAGGCTCAGTTGTCGCTGCACAGCATGGGCGGCTCACTGGTGTCACTTTCAAAAGAATATGTGCAGCCGGGCACCAACGTGTATTACCTGGATGTGTCGAGCCTGACGAGCGGACTGTATTTCGTTCGGATGGAAAACCGCAGCACGGGCCGGGCGGATGTGGTGAAGTTGAGTGTAGTGCGGTAGGCAGATGCGGGATTGATTTTTTTTCCAATTCAACATTTATAGCCAATACTTTTGCGCGCCGACGGCTACAAAAAACGGCTTGCCATTTTATCATGAAGATTTTTTGTATCGGCAGAAACTACGCCGACCACGCCAAAGAACTAAACAATCCCGTGCCTTCGGAGCCACTCATTTTTATGAAACCGCCGACTGCGCTGGTCGTGAACAACAAGCCGTTTTATTACCCGGATTTCACCCAGGACTTGCATTATGAAGGGGAGATTGTACTGCGCGTCTGTAAAAACGGCCGCTCGGTACAGCCCGAATTTGCCGGACGTTATTACGATGCAGTGGGATTCGGCATTGACTTTACCGCCCGCGATTTGCAGGATAAACTTAAATCAAAAGGCCAGCCCTGGGAAATTGCCAAAGGTTTTGACCGCTCTGCGCCCATCAGCCGGATGATCCCGCTGGAGGAATTGAAGAATGTGCAAGACATTCATTTTCAACTCAAAAAGAATGGCGAAATCGTACAGGATGGTCACACCCGCGACCTCATTTTTGCATTCGATACGCTCATCGTCCACATCTCGCGCTATTTCACGCTACACAAGGGCGATTACATTTTTACCGGTACCCCCGCAGGTGTCGGGCCGGTGCAGATCGGCGATGTGCTGGAAGGTTTTATTGAAGATCAGCATTTGTTGACCTGTGCGATCCGGTAAATAGTGCCGCGTCCAGCGATTGATACGTCAATCGCTGGACGCGGCACTAGCCCCTGCTTCATTACCTCAAAGCCCTTTTCAAGATTTCCATTCCGCGCTCGATTTCTTCTTCGTTGACGGACGCAAACCCGAGTCGCGTGGCATTCAATCGCGAGCCATAGTGCAGTCCGTCGGAAATCCACAGCCCATTCTCCCGGCTTTTGAGCGCTACTTCGGCCAGCGGAAACGCCCGGTCGAAGCGCGCCCAGACTGCCAATCCTCCAGTAGGTTTGGAAAACTCCACCGCGTGGCCCAATTCCGTTTTTAACATTTCACAGAACAGATCCCGGCGGCGGTGGTAGATTTTTTGCGCTTTTTTCAGGTGTCGCCGCATTTCGCCGTCGCGAAAAAGCACCGCCACCGCCGACTCCAGCAAATTATCGCCCTGCCTGTCAATGATGCGCCGCAGGTTGGACATGGCTTCGATTATCTCTGCCGGAGCGACCACATAACCAACGCGAAGCGCAGGCGAAAACACTTTGCTCAATGAGCCCACATACACGACGTTCCGGCCCGCATCTGCTGCGGCCAGCGGCAAAATCGGGTTGCTGTTGTAGTGAAAATCATAGTCGTAATCGTCTTCAAGAATACAAAAACTGTACTTCCGTGCGAGTTGCAGCAATTTCAGGCGGCGCTCGGCGGGCATGATCACGGTAGTCGGATGCTGGTGGTGCGGTGTGACATAGATCATCCGAACGGGTGTTTTCTGGCAAATTTGTTCGATGGCATCCACGTCCATCCCGTATTCGTCCACTGGCACAGTCATGAGCTGCGCGCCGCCTTGCCGGATGATCAGGTTGCAGGAGGTGTACGAGACTTCACCCACTATCACCACTTCGCCGGGCTGCACGATGCACTGCACTGCCAGGTGGATCGCCATCATCGTGCCGCGCGTGATCAGCACATTGTCAATGCCGATCTGTAAGCCCCGACTTTCGCTCAGGTAGTCCATCATCGCTTCGCGCAGAGAAGGCTCGCCCGTTGTTTCGCCGTAGAACAGCAGGTTTTTGCGAAAGCCCTGTCGCAGCGCCGTTCGATAGGCGCGGCTGAGCGCATCCCAGGGCGCAATCCGCACGTCGGGGAATCCGTCGTTGAACGCCAGTGAATTCGAACTTTTGACAATGGGCAGTTTCAAAAGCGGGTCCGCCTTGAATGGAAATCCAGCCTGTTGATAGGTGTCGGCGAGCGGAAGGGCATTCTTTTTCAGGGAAACCGGTCGGATCTCCGGCAGTTTTTGACTCACATAAGTACCGCGCGAACTCTGGGTTTCCAGCCAGCCCTGCGCCAGCAATTCGTCGTACGCGGCGATCACTGTTTTTCGGTGCAAACCCAGCATGTCGGCCATCATCCGGGTACCCGGCAATCGCATGCCTGCCGGGATGATGCCCTGGCGGATGTTTTTGGTCAGAGCGGCGGCGATTTGGAGGAAAATGGGGGTTTTGGCGGTTTTGTCGAGGTAAAGCAGTGTTGAAAACGGCAACATAGGCTAGATTTGAAAAAGCAAAGATGAGCACTTTCTCCAATACCGGACTACTCATTATTTAAAAACCGGACGATTTTAGTAGTCCAATACTCCTCTAATTTTGCCACTCAAAACACGATCATTTTGAGTCATGAAAGTAAAAACCTCCCGCACCACAGGCAGCCGCCTCTATCCCAAACGTTACGATTTCGACCCGACTACCCGCGATGCCGTTCTGGACGAGGGCCTAGTCTGTCACGTCGGTTTTAACATGGACGGTCAGCCATTCATGATACCGACGGGTTATTGCCGGGTGGGCAATACCCTCTATCTGCACGGTTCGGTGGGCAGCCATTTTTTTATGCAAATGGCGCGCGGCATTCCCGTTTGTATCAGCGTGACTTTGGTGGATGGACTGGTGCTGGCGCGTTCGGTGTTCCACCATTCGATGAATTACCGCTCCGTGGTCGCCTTTGGCAAAACACGCCTGGTACAGGACGATACCGAGCGTTGGCTGGCCGCCGAACGTTTCACCGAACACATTATGCCAGGGCGCTGGGCCGATGCGCGACAACCGAGCGCGAGCGACATGAAAAAAACCATGTTCATCGCCGTGGAAATCGAGGAAGCCTCCGTCAAATTCCGGGCGCACGGCGTGAGCGACGACCCCGACGACATGGACCTGGAAGTATGGTCGGGCGTGCTGCCGCTACAGATTACGCCACTCGAGCCAGAGACAGATGAAACCGGGAGACAAGGGTTGCCGTTGCCGGGTTACTTGCAAAATTATCATCGCTGAGTTGGGACTTGGGACGTTGGACTGAGCACGTTGGACTGAGGACGCTGGACTTAGGACGCTGGACTGAGGACGTTGGACTTAGGACGCTGGACTTAGGACGTTGGACTTAGGACGTTGGACTTGGGACATTGGACTTGGGACGTTGGATTGAGACCGTGACATCCCAAGTCCAACGTCCTAAGTCCTAAGTCCAACGTCCTAAGTCCCAACTCCAACGTCCTAAGTCCATATCTGGGGCAGCAGTTTTATCCTGATCAAAAAAGGGTTGACGGACTTCGGTTATTTTGAGGCGGCCACGATCCGGATGATGTCGGCGGGCCTCGCTTTTTTGCCATTTGGCTTGGGTAATTTCAAAAAAATACCCCGCAATCTATATGGCTATGTGGTGCTGACGGCCTTGCTGGGCATGTTCATCCCGGCGTTTTTATTTTGCCTGGCACAGGTAAAAGTCCAAAGTTCTGTGGCGGCGATGTTGAACGGCCTGACCCCGGTTTTCACCTTCGTTTTTTCTGTTCTGATTTTCAGGATCGGCTACAAGATCAACCAGGTTTTCGGGTTGCTGCTGGGTTTGGTTTGTGCGATTTTATTGGCTGTGGAGCGTTCCAGCAGTGCGATTACATTCAACTTGCATGCCGGACTGATCATTCTGGCGACGCTTTGTTATGGGTACAACATCAACCTCATCAAGCAGCGTTTATCGCATATTCCAGCGGTCGTGCTTTCGACGGTCACCGTTTCATTGGCGGGCCTGCTGGCATTTTTCCTGTCGTTTCTCCCCAACCTCGGTAAGTACCACCCCGCGCAGATCGAGTGGATTCCGTTGGTATCCCTGATGACACTCGGTGTTTTCGGCACCGCCTGCCTTGCCCAGTCATTATTCAGGGATATTGCTCGGCTTCTATGAGATTGAACTGGCATAAGTTTTTTATGGATTAACCAATCCGTGAAAATCTATATATTTCTGCCCAATCTACGTGCTATGGCAAAAGAATCACGCTCCTATCAAACGCATCACCCGCATACCCTATCCACCGAAAAAGTCGCCCGCGAATTTGATGTAGATCCTGCAAAGGGGCTGAATACAGCCGAAGCACAGCGGCGGCTGCAACGTTATGGGCACAATGCTTTAAAGGAAACCAAACAAATCAGCGTGTGGCTCCTGCTCTTGCGACAATTCACCGGTGCTATTGTCTGGATTCTGATCGCTGCGGGTGCGATTTCGTTCGTGATTGGGGATACCGTGGAAGGTTGGGCCATACTTGCCGTCTTGCTGCTCAACGCTGGTCTGGGGTTTTTCCTGGAATGGCGCGCCCGCGAATCCATGAACGCTCTGCGCAACATGGACGTAGCACCTGCGCGTGTTTGGCGCGATGGCAAGGTGCAGGAGATTTCTTCCGAAGATGTGACGATCGGTGATGTCCTGGTCGTGGAAGCAGGCGACCTCGTGGCCGCCGATGCCAATGTGGTGGAAACGCATCACCTTGAGACAGATGAGTCGGCGCTGACTGGTGAATCGCTGCCCGTAGCCAAGAACCTTGAACCCACCGCACTCAAGGCCCCTTTAGGTGATCAATTCAACCGCCTGTTCAAAGGAAGTTCCGTGACTGCCGGGAATGGTCGCGCTGTCGTCACGGCCATCGGACCCGACACTGAATTGGGCCGGATCGCGCAGTTGGTGGCTGGCGCCAAACGCTCTGCCACGCCGCTGGAAACCAAACTCGATGCTTTGGCGCGTGTGCTCATTTGGGTAACCGCTGCGCTGGCGACGGCTTTTTTTGTGGTCGGCTTGCTGCGCGGCGAGCCGCTTGAAGCACTCGTCAAAACGGCTGTTGCCCTGGCCATCGCGGCCATTCCCGAAGGAATGTCGGTCGTGGCGACCATTGCGCTGGCGTATGGCATGTTGCGCCTGGCGCGTAAAAAGGTCATTATCAAACAACTTTCTTCCGTAGAAACACTGGGAGGCGCGAATGTCATATTTACCGATAAAACCGGCACCCTGACGGAGAACCGGATCGAAGTACGCAACATCCAACTGGCTGGGTCGAGCGCACGGCTGGTTGTTGATGTTGACGGTAAGAAGTTGAAAATCACAGAAGGGGATAAAGTCGTTTTGCAACAGGACGATTTTATGTTGCTCGCCCAGGTCGCCGCCCTGGCCAACAACGCCACCATTGACAGCGATAAAAAGAAGAAGAAAAAACTGGGAGACCCGCTGGAGATTGCTTTGCTGGAGTTTGCCGCCAGTGTCGGACAGGACGTAAAAAAACTGGGCAAAGAATTTTCCCGCGTGGATGAAGAGCCTTTCAGTTCAGATACCCGTTTTATGGCAACCTTGCACAAGGCTAAAAAAGGTCATTTTGTTGCGGTGAAAGGTGCGCTTGAAGCAGTGCTGGACCTTTGCGCCGATCAGGACAAAAAAACCCGGGATGAACATCACCAACTTTCCGAAACCATGGCCGCAGAAGGCTTGCGCACGCTTGCTTTCGCTTACCACAAGACCCCGGGAAAACCGGAGAAAAACTTCGTCGGCAAAAATCTCACGTATCTCGGCCTGATCGGCTTTCTCGATCCGCCCCGTATGGACGTCCGATCTTCCTTACAAACCTGCCGCGACGCCGGTATTAAAGTCATCATGATCACCGGCGATCACCCCGCCACCGCCTTGACAATTGCCAAACAAGTTGGCCTGGTGGAAGAAGACGAAACGCTGGTGCTGACAGGTGAAGACTTGCCAAGCGGCAAAAAGGCGTCGAAAGCCGTCCGGGAAAAGTTGATGGACTGTCGGGTGTTCGCCCGCGTCAGCCCGGAACAGAAGCTGGATCTGATTGCCCTTTACCAGAAACAGGGCGATATTGTCGGCATGACCGGCGACGGCGTAAACGATGCGCCTGCCCTGAAAAAAGCCGACATCGGGATTGCCATGGGTCAGCGCGGTACCCAGGTTGCTGCCGACACCGCTACGATGGTATTGAAAAACGATTCTTTCAAATCCATCGTCGCAGCGATTGCACAAGGGCGGGTGATTTTTGAGAACATTCGAAAATTCATTCTTTTCCTCTTGTCCTGCAACATGAGCGAAGTGCTGGTGGTCACCTTTGCCGGTTTTTTACAGATGGGGAATGCGTTGCTGCCGTTGCAGATATTGTTCATCAACATTGTCACTGATGTGTTCCCCGCGCTGGCTTTGGGCGTTGGAAAAGAGAACAACGCACTGATGCAGAACCCACCCCGTGACCCTAAAAAACCTCTGCTCTCCCGGGCAGATTGGGTGCGTATCAGCAGTTATGCCACAGCTATGACGATCTCGGTGCTGGGCGTTTATTGGTATGCCATTCAATACCTGAGCCTGGGAGATGTTGCCGGCAATACGCTTGTATTTTACGCGCTTTCGCTCGCCCAACTCTTGCACGTGTTCAACTTGTACTCACCTCAATCCGGTGCATCGCTGTCCGGGTTTTTCAACAATGAAATCACACGGAACCGGTATGTATGGATGGCACTGGCAGGTTGCGTCGGCATTCTGGCGCTGACCTATTTTGTACCGTTGCTGGCGCGGGTATTATCTATTGAAGCGTTGAGCAGTGAAGCCTGGATGCTGGTGCTGCTGGGTGGATTTGGGCCCATTATCCTGATCCAGGTGGTGGAAGGGCTGATGCGGTGGAGAAGGGCAGCATAATTCTTAGGAACGCGGCACCAATAACTTAGTCATTTGATGCCACCCTTTGTTCCATCATACGGCCCCTATTTTTCTTTAAATAGCCCCACTATTCGCAGAAAAATAGTGTTGTCTGATGAAAAAATGGTTGACCTAAAATGACTAAGTTATTGGTGCCGCGTTCCTTAAGAAAAAAATTGATCCTGTCTCCATAACAAAAACAGTTCGATACCAACGTATTCGGTCTGATGCGCGTGACCCGGGAAGCCATCCGGGTAATGCGGCCGCAAGGCGGTGGCAAGATCGTCCAGATCGCCTCCATGGGCGGGCGGCGGGCATTCCCGTGGTACAGTATTTACCAAGCGAGCAAATGGGCAGTTGAGCGTTTTACGGAATCGCTGCAACCGACCTCGACAAGATGTTGAGTTTTTTCAGCGTGAAAGAATTCAAAAATGGAGATCTATTTGCGCAGGAGGGCAAAACCAGCAGCCATCTATCTGCTGGCACAAGCCGAATTGTTTGCCATGGTGATGCCTGGTTTCCGGGTCTGGGGACTGGCAGGTTTTCTGGGCAGCACCTTGTGGCTGGTTTGGTTGATTATAGTTGGGGTGCGGTTTCGGAGAATGGTTTAATCTGGTCATTGGAGGATTTGGTTATGGATTGATTGGGGGATTTGTTGACGACTTGATCTTATCCCCAAATCAGCAAATCCTCCAATAACCAAAGCACTGAGAAAATCACACCGCGTACCTATACTCCCCGAAACCAATACAGCCTAGTGCCCCGTCCGGTAGTTGGCGTATGAATCCAGCACCCTATTTCCCCTTCTTCTGCGTTGCTCGTCGGTTAAAATATCCCGTATTTCGCCCTCCTCGCGCCTTGAGGAAGGAAAAACATGTCTCCTGGATTCATACGCCAACTACCGGACGTGGCACTAGTTTGGCTTCCCGGGAATAATTGCGGGCGGGATTCCCCATACTTATCGGATCAATGTCACACTGCCGCGCTCCACCCGCTCTTTTTCATCGCCTTCCCGAACGTTGAGCACCCACACGTAGACACCGGGGGGCACAATCTTCCCGTTGTAATATCCATCCCAACGCGGCATTTCGCCTTCGGCAGCGGCATAGAGCAGGTTCCCCCAACGATCATATACCGCACAGCCCAGCAAGGCAATATCCGGCTGTACAGAGATTTCCCAAATGTCGTTCACGGAATCATCGTTGGGAGAAAAGACATTGGGGACGAATAGTCCCGATACGCCGCAGGAACTTATTTGCACTGCAAAGGAGTCAGTGACCGTGCAAAGTCCGCGCTGTGCCTGAAGGCGATATGCTCCCCTTCGTGCCGGGTCGAGCAACCGATTCGGCTGGGTACTGCCATCCTCCCACAACCAGGCATCGAAATCCAGGGTCAACGGTTTTGCATACATGGGGGTGCTGCGACAAATCAATGTGTCATCGAAATCAAACAGATTGCTGTTCAGTGGAGGCAAGACACGCAATGTGTCGGAAAAGGTATCTGTGCATATCCCGTACCGCTGTAACAGGGTAATAGTGAAAAAACCGGCCTCCGGGAAAGTAATATCTGAAGCAACTGCACCATGCCCATCAGCGGGCATTGCACCAGGCATCAACCATTGCCAATCAGAAGCCTGGTTATTTCCATCGGCAGCGAGTTGGAGCGGCCCGGGTGCACAGATGGAATCGGGCAGTGTGAAATGTGCGACAGGTAGTTCCGCAGGACAATGGTCATGGATAGAAGCCGTCGCAGGCGCGGCAAAAAAGAGGTGCTCGCCCTCCTTGCTTTCTGTGGCTTGAACAGAAAAAGCCAGATCGCTGACAGTGATCGAAACCTCTTCGAGCGGCGGTGGCGACATGGCCACTACCGGACAGCCCGGCAGGAGTTCGCCGAGTTGGTTTACTTTAAAAAACCGGGTGTAACGCGGCCCATTATTGGCGCTTTGAATACAAAGCAGGCTGCCATCCGGCATAGCGCGGGTTTCCAGGGTCAGGTAATCGGTGCAGGTTTCATAGGCATTGGCCCATTGCGCCGCGAGGGCATTGGGCAATAACTTAAGGAATGCTGTAGGACTGTCGGAATTTTGCATCGCCAAGGTGGCAAATATTCCGTCGTCGGCAGCCACTTTGTACAGATTGCTGCTGAAACCCCCACCAATTTTTTTGACCCACATCAGGGAGCCGTCGAGTCGGACACGTGCGAATGCTATGCCTTGAGGCGTGACTCCATACAGCAGCAAGTCGCCATTCTGAAACTGACCGCCAGAGCGGTCGAAAGATAAATCTGTATAGCGACGCGCCCACTGCACGGCACCTCCGGGGGCTATTTTTGCCAAAAAACCATCGCCGAGAGAATAGCCCAGACCGCCGTAGAGGTAGATGTCCTGATCGGTCGGCGTGATGATCCCGTTGGCTGTCGCCGGAGTGTTCGTATGGTAATAGTTGCGCAGTTCTACTTTGCCGAGGGCAGATGTTTTGAACAACAAAACCTGGTTGTAGTAAGGTAAGCCAGGGGTATAGCCCAACCCATGTACGGACCACACCTTACCGCCCGGCGTAAGGGCCATTTGGCTGCCCGAAGCAAAAGGGCCGTAGCGCAGGGATGGCCGCAACTGTGTCTCCCACAACAAATTACCATCCTGATCAAATTTCATCAGATTCAACAGGTTGTCGGGTGCGGAAGAAAAACCGCCTTTTAAAAACTGTACAAAAAAACCGCTGGTTGCAGGGTCTGCCTGGATGTGCAGATACCCAATATTGGTGTCGTCATTGGCTTGAATCGGGCAGATCGTTTTCGTCCATAGCGGTTCTGCCAACGAATTAAAACGCGTGAGCAAAGCACAATTGGCTTGCAACCCGCCCACCATATATCCTCCATCCGGGAAGGTAGCCAAGCCATACGCGGCATACAGACTGTCTATTTTTTTTTGAAAAACGACTTGTGCAGATAGCGCAGACCAACCGGCTAACAAACAAAACGTCGGGATGTATCGCCAAAAAGCCCGCATGATCAGATCGCAAAACGGTGGTGTTGCGTATGGCAAATATAGCGGATAGAGCCACACTTGGTTGTGTTGGTTAACAAATCCAGAGCATTGCACCAAAATCAAAGAGACCTCTCCGGGTGCTTGCACATTTCGTGCGTTTGCCCCATAAGGAACTGTGTTGGAATAAAAGTCCAAATAAATCCAATGCCGGGCTTAAATGAGCAAACCTGTTTACCTTGGCCGCTTATCAAATTGTCTGTCTAGCACTGTGGAACTCTACTCCCGCGAATTCGGCACCGGCGATCCCATCGTTATTTTGCATGGCCTGTTCGGCTTTTCCGACAACTGGCAAACCATCGCCAAGGGCCTGGCAGACCACCACCTGGTGGTCACGCCCGACCTCCGCAACCATGGTCGCTCGCCCCATGTGGATGCGCATAGTTATCCGCTCATGGCCGAAGATGTGCGGGCATTTATGGAGGAACACTGGATGTTCAGTGCGGCCGTGGTCGGCCACAGTATGGGCGGCAAGGTCGCCATGCAATTGGCGCTCAGCCATCCCGATTCGGTAGAAAAACTCGTGGTCGTGGATATGGAGCCAGGTCAGGCAGAAGACAATCATGGCCCTATCTTTCAGGCGCTGCTCGGCCTGAATTTGTCGGATGTGACCACCCGCCAGGAGGCCGAAGCCTACCTCTCCAAACATATAGCCGATGTGGGCACCCGGCAATTTTTGTTGAAAAACATCACCCGCGAAGATGATGGCCGCTTTACCTGGAAAATGAACCTGCCCGTGCTGTGGAAACATTACGACGACATTCTTGCGCCCGTCACAGGCGATCCATTTCAAAAGCCGACACTGTTTATACGCGGCAGCCGTTCCCATTACATCCGCGACTCCGAACTGCCGCTCATCCGCACCTTGTTTCCGCACGCGGAAATCGTCACCATCGAAGACGCGGGGCATTGGGTACACGCTGACCAACCAGCGGCATTGCTGGCGGTGTTGAAGAAATTTTTATAGTAGACTTCTTGCAAAACTGCCTTCAGGACAACAATGGGACACGGATAAAACGGATTGAACAGATAAAAACGGATGCGTACTCTAAAATCCGTTTTTATCTGTTCAATCCGTTTTATCCGTGTCCCATTGTTGTCGCGGGCGTACATTTGGCAAGAAGCCCGGTAGCGGCTTCCCGCATGACTTTTCTGGTTTTTGTGTCAAACTATTAGTAGGAGATGCATAATCCGGCATTACCCCCCCTACTTTTGCTGCATGAAACAACGCAATTATCCCACCCCCGACAACTTCACCCGCGCCCGCAGCGGCGAACTTTTTGAGACTGCCAAGACCTATTTCCCGGGTGGTGTGCACAGCCCTGTGCGCGCGTTCAAGAGCGTACAAGGACCGCCCATTTTTTTTGAACGCGGCGAAGGATGCCACCTCCACGATGTGGACGGACAGGCATTCGTTGATTTTTGCTGCTCGTGGGGACCGCTCATTTTGGGCCATTGTCCGCCAACCGTAGTTGAACGGGTGCAGGCTACGGTCGCCAATGGCATGTCGTTTGGCACACCCACTCCGCACGACAATTTGATCGGCAAACTGATGCTCGATCACCACCGTTACATCGAAATGGTCCGCTTTGTGAGCAGCGGCACGGAGGCGGTGATGAGCGCCATCCGCCTGGCACGGGGCGTGACCGGGCGCAATAAAATCCTGAAATTTGAAGGCTGTTACCACGGCCATGTAGACTCGCTGCTGGTGAAAGCTGGCTCCGGCCTGGTCACATTTGGCATCAGTACCTCGGCGGGTATCCCCGAATCATTTGCGCGGGAGACCCTGGTAGTTCCGCTGGCAGACCCCGATGCGCTGGAGGCCGCTTTGCGCAAACACGCCGGCGAGGTGGCGGCGATTATTGTTGAACCGATCCCGGCCAACAACGGACTCTTGTTGCAAGACCGCGAGTTCCTGCAACTGCTCCGCGCCAAATGCGACGAATATGGCTGTCTGCTTATTTTTGACGAAGTGATTTCCGGATTTCGCGTCGGATTTGAAGGCGCTGCCGGCTACTACGACATCCAGCCGGACATCATCACGTTCGGAAAAATCCTTGGAGGCGGGATGCCCGTCGGTGCATACGCAGCGAGTCGCGCCATCATGGAACATGTCGCACCGATGGGTCCGGTATATCAGGCTGGTACGCTCAGCGCCAACCCCGTGGCCATGGCTGCCGGACTTGCGACGCTAACAGAATTGCTGAAACCGGGGTTTTATGAAGATCTGGAAGCGAAAACCCGCCGGTTCACCGGCCGTTTGCAGGAGTTCTGCGATCGCCGGGGTTATGAAATTACCTTTCCCAGTATTGGCTCCATTTTTTGGCCGACGTTCAGCCGGGCGCGCATGCGCCGCTCCGACGAAATTGACGCTTCGGGCATGGATCATTTCAAAAAAATGCACCTTGAATGTTTGCGGCGCGGGGTGTATTTCGGCCCCTCCGGCTATGAAGTTGGCTTTGTATCAGCAGCACATACCGATGCGGACCTGGATTTCGCAGCATCCAAAATGGAGGAAAGCCTGGAGCTGGTTTTTTCCTGAAAAAACGCAGCGGGCCGTTCAGGTTTAAAACCATCCAGAAACGGGCGAACATCTGACAGGGAGTCGTGTTTAGTGATAAACACTGTATCTACATATCAATCAAATTAACAATCACAATATGGCACACACACTTCCCAACCTCCCGTACGAATTTGGTGCGCTCGAGCCCCATGTAGACGCTCGTACGATGGAAATCCACCACGATAAACACCATGCTGCTTATGTCACCAACCTGAATGCTGCGCTGCAAGGCACTGAAAACGAAGGTAAAAGCGTGGAAGATCTCATGGCGATCATCTCCAAACTGCCGCCTGCTGTGCGCAACAATGGCGGCGGACATTGGAATCACTCATTTTTTTGGCAGATCATGGCCCCCAACGCGGGCGGGGAACCTGACGGTGATCTGGCAGCCAAGATCAACAAGAGTTTCGGGTCGCTGGACGAAATGAAAAAACAATTCGCGCAAGCCGCTACCACCCGGTTCGGTTCCGGCTGGGCCTGGCTTTGTGTGGATGCCGACGACAATTTATTCATTACGTCCACGCCCAATCAGGACAACCCGTTGATGGATGTGGCTGAAAAAAAAGGCCAGCCCATCCTCGGACTCGATGTTTGGGAACATGCTTATTACCTGAACTACCAGAATCGCCGGCCTGATTACATCACTGCCTGGTGGAATGTGGTCAACTGGAAAGAAGTGGCGCGCCGGTACAACAGCGCAGTTGGAGCGAACTAAAGAACGCGGATCACACGGATTGGAACGCGTTTTTTTATCCGCGTGATCCGCGTTTCAGCAACTTCCAGGAAATAATCCCCCACAAAAGGATGCAAGGCACCGCTTTCAGCACATAGGGTTGCACCACTTGCTCGCGCAACATCCTGGGAAATACATCCGTCGGGGATAGAGAAACCAGTATGAATGTGCTCCACAATAAGGTGGTCTCCCATCGCTTTTTTTCTGAAACGCAATACCACAGCACGACCCCGCACAGTGCAATCACGAAAGTGGGCGACTCGGCTTTGTGGTTAAAAATGACCACCCAAAGCAGTAAACTCGCCCAGGCAAGGGTTCGGAGTTGCGGATCGGATTCATCCAAACTTCGAACTTCAAACTTCAAACTTCGAACATTTTTCAAGGATATGCGCAGGATAGAAGCCGCCAATACAACCAACCCGACCAGCGTCACGCCGATTTTGGAAGGTCGCCACCCGAACCAGCTTTCGAGCCAGCCCTGTACCGACAGTCCGATAGACGCTGCATGATCGCCGCGCAAGAGTTCCCACCACCAGCCGTACACCTTCATGGTGTGTACAGGACTCAGAAAAAGCAAAGGCACCAGGGTCAAAGCGGTTGTCCAGACAACTGTCCAGAACAAAAACCGGCGCTTTTCCGGGTATATGCAGGCCATCATTACGGCTGCCCCACCAAATAATTTGATGAAGCCATTTGCGACTACCCAGCCGCTGGCCTTCATCATCTGAGTCCGTTCGAAAGCAATGAAAGCCCATAAAAACAGTCCTGCGGTGAGTCCATTGCTTTGGCTGTTTTGGAGAGAAGTAAGCAGTTCGAGCAATACGAACCAGGCCATGAATCGCTGTTGTGCAGCCGTCATCACAGGCAAACGAAGAATGGCAGCGAGCAATACCAGCGCATTAAGGAGATTCCAGAGCGGCAAACCGATCGCATCGGGCAATTGTGCGAACGGAGCCATTCCAAGCGCAAATGCCGGGCTGTATTTATATTGATCCCAGGTTTGATTGAAATAGTAAGCGTAGGGATTGGCGAAGTTGAGCAGGTTGTCAGGCGCGTTTTTAAAGATTCGGTAGTTTTCATACGCTGTGTAGCCCTCCGCATTGAGCGGCTGGATGAGTTTCAGCACAGAAGCGACCAATGCCGACAGGATATAGACGACCCAAAGCGGCCAGTTTTTTTTCCAAAAATCCTTCATTCTTATTTTTTACCATGACTCCTCAATCGGCTCTGAAACCAGGTTTAGAGCGCCTTGCGGAAGCGGCGTAAATGTCTGTTAAATTATTTAACGGCTCCCATTTGAACCTGCCCGTTTACATTTGCTCCACAATCAGTATTCACCTGGTCATTTTTTTGTAGGGCGTAGCGGTTCTTTTTAAGAATAACGGCCACTCCCAGTTGCCCAGTCCGGCAAAAAACGCCCCTCGCACACATGATTCTCGCAGACAACGTCATTAAAACTTTCGGCGACCAACAGGTGCTAAAAGGCATCACCTTTGAATTTGAAGCTGGAAAAAACAACCTGATCATCGGTCGCTCCGGCGCAGGCAAAACGGTGTTGCTCAAAATCCTTGTAGGCCTGCAAACACCTACGACTGGCAACGTCTGGTACGACGACGTAAATTTTACTCAACTGGACAAGATGGGCATGCGGGAAGTCCGGATGAAGATCGGTATGCTGTTTCAAGGCTCGGCGCTGTTCGATTCCCTCACTGTAGAGGCGAACATCCGGTTTCCGCTCGATATGTTTACACAGATGACCCAAAAGGAAAAACTCGAGCGCGTCAACTATTGCCTCGAACGCGTCAACCTGGGCGGCAACAACAAAAAATATCCATCGGAGCTCTCCGGCGGCATGCAGAAACGGGTGGGCATTGCCCGTGCGATTGTGCTGAATCCGAAATATTTATTCTGTGACGAGCCCAATTCCGGCCTCGATCCGAAAACCTCCATTCTGATTGATGAATTGATCAGCAGCATCACAATAGAAAACAACATCACCACTGTCATCAACACCCACGACATGAACTCCGTGATGGAAATCGGCGACAATATCTGTTTCCTGCATGAGGGCCGACTGGAATGGAGCGGTACCAAAGAGGAAGTGCTGGCGAGCGACAACGAGAACCTCCAATCGTTCATCTTCGCATCGCCGTTTTTGCAACGACTGCGAAAGTCGGCATTGGGCAGTTGAACGATCAACGATGAGCCAGTGCTTGCGCGAGTTGACACTGTGCGTGGACGATTGGGGCGTATATTTGCATCCTGCTCCGTCGGCTCAAAATCTTTTTGCTCCGTGGGGCGTTTCATTGGCCTCGCACTCAAATATTGACACAAAAATGCGCAAAATACTTTTGCTCGCTGCATTGCTGGCCTGCTTCACGCAGCCACTCCAGGCTTCTTATATCCTCCTGCCGATGGATGAGACCGGGCAGCGCGAACACCTGAAAGCTTACGGTATCACTTACTGGGTCATCAACAACGGTGTGGAAGCCTACTGGCTGCTCAACTATCGGGGCGGAAGTTTTGTGTTTCCTTACACCCCCACTTTTGAAAAGGAATGTAAAGCCCGCAACGTAAGTTATGAAGTCATTGCAGACGGGCAGTTTGCCAACATCCAGAACGAAATCCTCAATCCGGAGGTGAATATGGATGTGATCAAGTTGGAAAAAGCGCCCAAAATCGCGGTGTATACCCCTGACAAAAACGAAAAAGGAGAAGTTATTCAGCCTTGGGACGATGCGGTGACGATGGTATTGACCTATGCCGAAATCCCTTACGATGTGGTCTATGACACGGAGGTGCTGCAAGGCAAACTGGCCGATTACGACTGGCTCCACCTCCATCACGAGGATTTCACGGGGATGTTCGGCAAATTTTTCGCCAGTTATGGTGGCCAGCCCTGGTACCGGGAGCATGTACATTTGATGGAGACGCTGGCACGCCAGAATGGCTTCGATAAAGTGAGTCAGTTGAAACTCGCTGTCGCCAAAAAGATCACGGAGTATGTGTCGGGCGGTGGCTTCATGTTCGCCATGTGCTCTGCGACCGATACTTATGACATTGCCCTGGCAGCAGCCGGTACGGATATTTGTGCATCGGTGTTCGACGGCGACCCGATTGATCCCGCTTGCCAAAGCAAACTGGATTTCTCCAAAACTTTTGCCTTCCAGAATTTCCAGGTCATGACCGATCCCGGCATCTATGAGCACTCGACCATCGACAACAGCGAAGTGACAGGCCGCCACGTTGCGCCGGAGCAGGACTATTTCACCCTGTTCGATTTTTCAGCCAAATGGGACCCGGTGCCGACCATGCTGACCCAATGCCACACCCGCACGGTAAAGGGTTTTATGGGGCAAGCGACGGCCTTTATGAAAAAAAATGTGAAGCCCAACGTGCTCATCATGGGTGAAAACAAACCCGCTGGCGAAGTGCGCTACATCCACAATGCCTACGGCTACGGTTTCTGGACATTCTATGGCGGCCACGACCCGGAAGATTACCGGCACTACGTGGGTGATCCCCAGACCGATCTTAAACTGCACCCCAATTCGCCGGGCTATCGCCTGATTTTGAATAATATCCTGTTCCCGGCGGCGAAGAAAAAGCATCAGAAAACGTAATGTAGAAAATGAACCGTGGTACCCTTGCGTCGTTGTTTTCAGCAACTGCTGTCCTTTTCCTGTTCTCCTGCAATGCTGGCTCCGCTCCGGAGTCCATAACCACTTCTGTTGTTGCGGATCAAACAGAAGCCGCCGCTCCACCCGCAGGGATTCCGGCATCTCAAAAAACCTCGCCACCCAGCCAGCTGCAACCGGTAGACAACAACTACCTGCTCGGTAAATTTAACCCTGCCAGCCGTGCCGATTTTATTGCGATTGGAAAACCACAGGCGGACAAACCCGGCATGATGCTGCGAAAAGAAGCGGCGGATGCGTTCAAAAAAATGTGGGAAGCCGCCCGGAAAGAACGCGTTTCATTAAAAATCATTTCCTCTACCCGCACCTTCGCCCAACAAAAAAGCATCTGGGAAGGCAAATGGTCAAGATTGGCAGCAGAAGCACCCGACCCGGAAACCCGCGCCCGAAAAATCCTGGAATATTCAGCCATGCCGGGCACCTCGCGCCACCACTGGGGCACTGATATTGACCTCAACGACTTGAATAATCCTACTTTTGAGCGGGGTGGCAAACACGAAAAGGTGTATCAATGGCTCGTCGCTCATGCCAACGAATACGGTTTCTGTCAACCTTATACAGCCGGTCGGCCGCATGGCTACAAAGAAGAAAAATGGCATTGGTCGTACGCACCGCTCTCCAAGCCACTACTCGAACAATATAAAGCCAACGTAACAGACCTACTGCTCACCGGTTTTCAAGGCGCCACGACCGCAGCAAAAATCCAGGTAGTCCAGCATTACGCGCTTGGCATTAGCCAGGATTGTAAGTAATTCGTAGTTTGAAGTTTGAAGTTTGAAGTTGAGGAAGGCTCATCATAGACTGACTTCAAACTCCTGTTCCGTCATTGTTTTCCCATTCATCAAAATTCTAAGCCGGTGTAGCCCTGGATAATGTTTCCGGGTGGTAAAATCCTGGAATCGCTGGTGCCGGGCGATGCGCTCCGGTTGATCAGGATGCAATTTCAATTCTTTGATTTTAAAGACTTTGACAGAGGTTTTTCCGGACAATGTCTGGTAGTCAATGCCGTATTCCAGCCGAACTTGAAGCGGTATGGAAGCAGTATTTTTGATGGAAAAAGAAAAATCAAGCCGCCCCCCGATGCGCACTTCGGGTGAAACGGCGAAATTCGAAACCTCTATTCCTTCCACCCCTTGCTCGAAGCCAAAATGTGCGAGTGCCGCCGCATTGCCTTTTCTCAAAAGCCCCCGACAGGCATGGCGGACCACCCAATCCGTTGCGTCCGATTGCCCCAACCAGCGGCTTGCAATCTCCAGCACAAGGTCAGGGTGGTCTTTGGCGATGTCATTGAGGTTATTGGCGACCGAGCGGCGCACGGTCTCGGCGGGATCATTTCGCAAGTTTTCGAGAATGGGCAGGATAGGTAAAGGATCTCGTTTGAGCGCGGGCACGCCCATCCCCCAAGGCAACCGCGGCCGAATGCCTTCGCTGCTCAACCGCCGTACCATGGCGCTGGGATGCTGCGACCAGATCAGCATTTGAGCATACATGCGTTCCGGATAGCGCAGCAGCAAGGGCCGCACGGCAAATTCTGCGCTGCTCCAGCGGGTGAGCGTTTCGAGGGCGGCAATAGAATGCTCTGGAAAATCTACTCCATGCGCTTCCACAAAATCAGGCAAAAAAGTGTATGCGAAAGTGAGTTTATCGCCATGGCTCGCGAGGTATCGTTGAGTCGTTTTTACCACGACTTCCAGCGCATCCGGATATTCTGTCGGCAAAACTTCCCGCAAGACCCGACTGATGCGGCGTACCCGTTGCTTGAGTTCCAGGCCCTCCCACTGCGCATCGAACAAGCGTTGAAGGAAAATTTCGCATTCGAACGCAGGCCAAACAGCCAATACTTCAGCAGCGAACGGTTCGAGCAAGGGACGGGAGAAAAGATTTTTGAGTGGCGCCAAAGTGAGAAAAGTGAGCGGGTGAGACTGAGCGGTACTGGATATTTTGGTTTCACCCGATGAACTTCAGATTAAAACTTCGAAAAATCAAACCTTCACCTCCGCCTGCAATTTCTCCAAATCCCGCACCAACAACCGACTGCGGTTGAAGGTGATGAGTTTTTTGAATCGCAAGTCGTTGAGCGTCGTGGTCACCGTCTGCCGACTGGTAGCCGTCAGGTTGGCGATTTCCTGGTGGGTGATGAACTGTCTCACCACCCATTCGTAGCCGACGCGCTGGCCTTTGTTTTTTACCTGATGGACCAGGAACTCTACGATGCGACTGCGGCTGTCGCGAAACACCAGCGACTCCAGGCGCCGCTCCATTTCCAACTGCCGGGCAGCAAACATCCTCATAAAGAACAGGTTCACTTCAGAACGGTCGCGCATGAGTGTGCGCAGTTCATCCAGCGTGACCATGCAGGTAGAAGTATTTTCAAGCGCGACCGCGAAGTCGCGGCGTTGTGACTCGCCGAGCAATGCCAGTTCGCCGAACACCTCTCCCTTACCCAAAATCGCTTTAGTGATTTCCTTGCCTTCCTCATTCATCACCGAAATTTTGATGCGGCCCTCATTGATGAAAAAAATGCGGTCTGACCGGTCTTCGGGCACATACACAGGCTCTCCTTTTTTAAAACTGGGGCGCGTATGTTTGGCCATCACCTCTTCATTGCCCAGTTTGGTAGGGCAGAGCAGGTGGGTGACGTCAATATTTTCGAGGTGCCAGAAGGCTTGCATTTGCGGCATAAAAAGGAAATGATCGGTTGCTTTAGGAGTGATGCTTACAGTGGCAAAGCGGAATACCGTTCGATGAATGCTTTCAACTCGTCCACCATGGCGGGAGACCCGATGGCGATGGTGCAGCGCTGGTGCAATTCGTTCGGTACAACATCCAGGATGCGTTTGAGTTGGGTGTTCATCGCTTTGCCTCCTGCCTGCTCGACCAGCATCGAAAGCGGGTTGCATTCATAGAGCAGGCGCAGTTTGCCTTTTGGGTATTTGCGCGTGCTGGGATAAAGAAAAATACCTCCCTGGATCAGGATCCGGTGGATGTCACTGACCATCGAGCCGATGTAGCGAAGGCCGTAGTTTTCGTCGGAACAGTTGTCAATGTAGCGGCGCATCTCCAGGTCGAATTTCGAGTAGTAGCCCTGGTTGACGGAGTAGGTGCTGCCATGTTCGGGAATGCGCAAATTGCGGTGGCTGAGGCAAAATTCGCCGATGCTGGGGTCAAGGGTGAATCCGTTGACGCCCCGCCCGGTCGTGTACACCAAAATGGTAGACGTGCCGTAGAGCACGTATCCAGCCGCCACTTGTTTGGTGCCGGCTTGCAAGAAATCTTCTTTGGTGGCCGGACCAGCGGGATCACTTTTGCGGCGATAAATCGCGAAAATGGTCCCTACCGAGACGTTTACGTCAATATTCGAAGAGCCGTCAAGCGGGTCGAACATAACAATGTAATGGCTCTTTTTCGATCCTACCGGCGGAATGTGGATGATGTCTTCATTTTCTTCAGAGGCTACCGCGCAGCATTCTCCGGAATTTCGGAGGCATTCGATGAGTTTTTCATTGGCGTACACATCGAGTTTCTGTTGCGTATCGCCGCTTTCATTTTCGCCGCTGTCGGCTACGCCGATGATATTGACCAGGCCGGCTTTGTTTACCTCGCGGTTCACGATTTTGGCGGCCACGCCGATATCCCGCAACAATCCGGTGAGTTCACCCGTGGCGTAGTCAAAATCTTTTTCTGAACGAATGATAAATTCGTCGAGCGTTACAATCCGGTTGCCAAAAGTGACGGTCAAGGCGGAAGGAGGAAGAACAACGGTAGATTCGCCGTTGTCAGCAGGTTTTTTCGTAGCAGTAGCCATAACGTGTGGTGGTGGATTTTTTTTGAAAAATGAATCAGGGCAAAAGACCACACGAAGGTAGAAAAACCGCTCCAATCACAGACAGGCGGAAATTTGACTTTCTTTGTAAATGACGGTGCCTGACAAGAAGGCTTCTCCAAACGGGCAACATTCCACCCCGACAATGCGTCTTCTTGGTCAACTCATACGTCATGCAATATTGCCATTTATTACTGCTCATTCCTTTGCTCTTTTCAGCCTGCCGGCCCGATCCCCCGGAATCCATCGCGCTGCCCACCCGCATTTGCGTCAAAACCCAGCACCATTTTAAACCTATTAAGGGAGCAACCATTTATGTAAAATACAACATAGATACCTTTCCTGGCTACAACCACCCGTTTTCGTGGTATGACGCTTCTTTCCAAACCGGTTCAGATGCGCATGGTTGCCTGAACCCGGTGCCGGAGGGTCATCACTGGCTCATCGTCTTTGGCAAAGACAGCCTGTACGTACCACCGCCTTACGATGTGTTCGGCAATCTGCCGGTGGCTATTTCATTGAAATCCAAGCCACATGTGGATACCACTTTATACGTGTCGGAGAAGCACTAAGGAACGTTGGTCAATTTTTTTCAAAAATTTTTGACCCTTCATTTTGATTTTGAGCGGACGTGCCTACCTTTGCCCCCGCTTTTCAAGCATTGTCTCATTAGCTCAGTTGGTTAGAGCGGCGGACTGTTAATCCGTAGGTCCAAGGTTCAAGTCCTTGATGGGACGCAAAAGGCCACCGCAGACGCGGTGGCTTTTTTTGTTTTGAGCGAATTTCAACCTTTGAACCCAATTTTATGAGCTTAGTTGCAGTTGGTACCGTCGCCTTTGATGACATAGAAACGCCCTACGGCCGGGCAGAAAAAGTAGTGGGTGGTGCCTGCACCTATATTTCGTTGGCAGCTTCTTACTTCGTCACTCCGGTCCACATCGTATCGGTGGTGGGAGATGATTTTCCGTCGGACATGCTGGAATACATGAAACGGCGCGGGGTGGACTTGGATGGCCTGCAAATCCGCAAAGGCGAAAAGTCATTCTTTTGGGCCGGGAGATACCACAGCAACTTCAACAGCCGGGATACGCTGGACACCCAGCTCAATGTGCTGGCGACCTTCGATCCAGTATTGCCCGAATCTTACCGGCATGCCGAATACCTCATGTTGGGCAACCTGACTCCTCGAGTGCAATTGCGCGTACTGGATCAATTGGCCCACCGCCCCAAACTGGTGGTGCTGGATACCATGAACTTTTGGATGGATTCCGCATTGGATGATTTGTTGAAAGTGATTGCCCGGGTAGATGTGCTGACCATCAATGATGAAGAAGCCCGCCAACTTTCCGGCGAACATTCCTTGCTGAAAGCCGCCCGTGTCATCCATGAAATGGGCCCCAAATACCTTGTGATCAAAAAAGGAGAACATGGAGCGTTGTTATTTCATCACGGACAAATGTTTTATGCCCCTGCATTGCCATTGGCTGAAGTGATAGATCCCACCGGAGCAGGGGATACTTTTGCCGGAGGATTTATCGGCTGGATTGCCAAAACGAATGATACTTCGTTTGAAAACATGAAACGCGCCGTGATATATGGCTCTGCAATGGCTTCGTTTTGTGTAGAACAATTCAGCATCGAGCGCCTCAAAGGCTTAACACCGGTCATGATCGAACACCGGGTAATGGAATTTGCCGAACTCGTAAAATTTTAACCACTCACCGATATTTGTTATGTTTGGAGATATGCTTGGCAACCTGCAAAAACAGCAATCCGCCACAGAGACGCAAAAATTGTTGGGAGGCATGATGCCGCCTGGCGGCTTCGGCGATCTGTTCAAATAATGTGGCATCAGAATCGTTCTACCGAAAAAAATTGATTTCCCGAATGCATAGATTTTTCCTATTCCTCTCCATCGTTGTTTTGACCGGCCAGTACGCCAGTGCCCAAAATGCTTCTGACAAATTAGTCGCCTACTTCCCTTTCACCAACTGCAATGCTTTTGATGAAAGTGGCAACAATTCCAGCGGTGCCATCATCGGCGACACTTTATGCGTGTGTGGCGTATCGGATAACGCGCTGCGTTTCAAATACGACTCGATGGCGAACATGCACAATAGCTTGTTGCTGGTCGGGCCGCTCAGCGATGTGTTCACCACCAGCGACTTTACAGTGAGTTTTTTTATCCGGCCTTCTTACGCTTCCAAAAGCGGCACGTCGCAAGTGATCTTGTCGAAACAGGAAAACTGCAACACCAAAAATGCCTTTTGGGTACGCTATTCCAAGACGGGCGCCATTTCTTCGGGGATCAGCGAAAACGACAGCCTGATAGCCGTCGTACAAGCCAAAATTGACCGAAATACTTGCTGGCAATACGTCACTCTGGTACGCAGCAACACCAATTATTCGCTGTATATCAACGGTATGTTGCGCGACTCCAAAACTTCAGCCGGGCGCATCAACCTGACCTCAAATGCTCCGGTAAAAGTAAGCCAGCCGGTTTGTCCGGTTGATCAGGGCTTTTTTGGCGATCTGGACGATCTGCGTTTTCACAATAAAGCGCTTTCAGCCGAAGATGTGGCCCGCTACTACGCTCCACCTGACAAAATTCGCAACAGCGACACGCTCATTTATCTGGGCAATTCGCTTGAAATCTACACGACTCCGACTTGTGCAAATAAAATATTGTGGTCGCCTTCGACGGGCGTATCTAAAGTAGATACAGCCAATCCGGTCATTACACCCCTGTCGCCCAGTACTTATACCATTCAATTCATCCACCCCAGTGATGTTGGGTGCATAGCCACTGATACCATCCACATCAATGTGATTGACCCGGATACCCTGGATTGCAATAAAATTTTTATCCCGAATGCCTTTACACCGGGCGCCTCACCAGGCCGCAACGATGTATTCGGAATCAGCAATCCGTTCTCGGTAGATGAATTTATTTCTTTGGAAATATTTGACCGATGGGGCGGACGAGTCTTTGCAGCAGCAACACCTTTCGATACCTGGGATGGCACCTCAAAAAGCGAGCCGCTTAATACCGGGGTATTTCTCTTCAGACTTCGCTATAAATGCGAGGGCCTTGAAAAAGTGAAGTCCGGAAGCCTGACGTTGTTGAGGTAAAGTTGAGCGTTTGTTTGGTTTCCTTCATAGCCATCAAAAAAGAAAGCCCGGGGCGCGTTCGCCCAGGGCTTTTTTTCACTAAACCGTTCTATTGTATGAAGCGGAATTACAATTGCTAATGTTGTGCCAAAAAAACTTAAATGTCGCTTTAGGAACGCGGCACCCATAACTTAGTCATTTTAGGTCAACCATTTTTTCATCAGACAACACTATTTTTCTGCGAATAGTGGGGCTATTTAAAGAAAAATAGCGGCCGTATGATGGAACAAAGGGTG
>Ga0209181_10003137_pt1 | contig 25978 bp, 21 predicted proteins | sample MAT05_FD_187208 | JGI IMG/M metagenome (GOLD analysis project Ga0209181, IMG submission 187208) | Freshwater microbial communities from Lake Fryxell liftoff mats and glacier meltwater in Antarctica - MAT-05 (SPAdes) (version 2) | ecosystem: Environmental > Aquatic > Freshwater > Ice > Liftoff...
GGCAGCGTGTCCGACAGCGAGCGGGCGCCGCCCGGCGGGGCCGGCGGCTGCGGCGGGAGTTCGGCCAGCGACAGCAGCGGCGGCGTCGCGTTCGGCGCGGCAGCGCGGGCGGTGGTCGGCGCGGCCACCGGGGTCGGGGGCTGGTAGAAGGACGTCGGCGTCATCTGGGGGACGACCGGCGCGCCCGGAAGGGGGGCGCCGGTGCCGTAGTTCCCCGGTGTCACGGGGGGGCTGATGCCGCCGCTGTACCCGGGGGTGGGGGCGCCGGGCTGAAAGCCGCCGGGCGGGACGGTGCCGGGCTGGAAGCCTCCGCCGCTCGGGAGGCCGCTGCCACCGAACGGGCGGATGTCGGGAACAGTGGTTCTCGCCCCGGGCGGGGTTACCTGGCCGGCCTTGGCCTTCGACACCGGCGGCGCCTTGCCGGCCGAGTCGCCCATGCAGCCGGCGAGGCCGGTGCAGCACACCACCCCGGCCCCGATCAGGGCCACCCGCCCGCGCAGTCCGTGCGGCATCGGTCGCTCCCTCGTCTCGCGCGCCCGGCCGGCGTCCGTGCCGACCGGCCCCCGCCCGGCGTCCGTGCCGGGTTGGTCGGGGGTGCTCTCGCGAGTGTGCGGGCCGATACCGCCGCCGCCGGGCCGGGTCAAGCCGACCCCGCCCGCGGATCAAGAACTACCGCCCCGGCGGCATCGAACCGGGGCCGCCAGGCGCCGCGTTGCCGCCGCCGCCCGGCGGCACGAGGCCGCCCGGACCGGCCGGGACCGGGGCCGCCGGCGGCACCAGCGCCGGGTTGCCGGCCGCACCGCCGCCGCCGCGGGCGCTGCCGTCGGGGTCGGTCATCGTCGCCAGCTCCCGCGGCAGCGGGAAGGCCGGGTCGGGCGGGAAGTACTGCGGGTAGTGTTCGAGGTAGCGCGGGCTCGGCAGCGTCATCCCGCCGACCCACGTCTGACACCCGGCCTGTCCGAGGCCGAGAGCGGCGGCGACGCACGCCAGCCATCGTTGGATTCGCATTTTGGCCTCTCCTCGGCGACCGGCCCGGCGTCGGCGCCCCCAGGGGCGACGGCTGGTAACCGACGTTAGCGGATGTATCGGCCGCGCCGGCCGCGGGGTTGAGTCCGATTGCGCTGCGGCCGCGGTTTCGGGTTGCGGCCGGAGCGTTGACCCCCCGTGTATGCGTACCTAGCATGGGCCTCACGTCCGGTCGGTTCGCCCACCCCGCCACCCGCCCGAGTCTCACCGGATGATCGGCACACGGAACGGACCCTCCCCCGCCCGCCGAGCGCTGCCGCTGGAGCTCCGCTGGGACCGCCACCGCCGGCCACTGCCGGTCCGCTGGGTCATCCCCAAGGGCCGCCGCTCCCGCGTAGCACCGTCGGCCACGCCGCCGACCGCCGGGCCGCTTGACTTCTGCGACCGCATGCGCCAACTCTGCGAGGACGTCACCGACCGGTGCGAGGCGCTGCGCCACGTGCGGATGCCGGCAGTGCTGTTAAGCTTCACCCCGTGCCGAAACCGCAGCCTGTTCGGCCTCCAGGCCCGTGTGACTCCGCTGCGGTTCCGTGACGGCCGGCTGACGCGGCGGCACGGCCCGGTGGAGTACCAGGTGCAGCGGTTCGTGGTGGACGGCACGGAGATGCTGTACATCCTGACGTTTTGCCTGCCGCGGTTCCTCGACCAGCCGTTCGAGGAGAAACTGGTGACGGTGTTCCACGAACTGTATCACATGAGCCCGGCGTTCGACGGCGACCTCCGCCGCCACCCCGGCCGGTACGCGGTCCACACCCACTCGAAGGCGTGCTACGACGCCCGCATGTCGGAGCTGGTGACGGAATACGTGTCGGACCACCCGGCGCCGGAGCTGTTCGACTTCCTGCGGCCCGGATACCAGGACTTGTGGGACCGTCACGGCGGCATCACGGGGGCAGTGGTGCCGCGGCCGAAGCTGCTGCCGGTCGGCTGGGCGACGCCGCGGCTGGCGGCTCGCGATCGCGGCCGGGGTTGAACGCTTGACGTCGGCCGTTCCCGGGCCGGGACATCCCATGTCGAGCGTCCCTTCGCAACCACTCCGCCTCTTGGATCAGGTTCGACACGCCTGCCGACTGCGGCACTACTCCATCCGCACGGAGGAGGCGTACCACGCTTCGGCGAAGCGGTACATCCTGTTTCACCGCAAGCGTCACCCGCGGGAGATGGGGGCGGCCGAGGTGACGGCGTTCCTGACGCACCTTGCGGTGGAGGGCCGGGTGAGTGCGAGCACGCAGAACCAGGCGTTCAGTGCTCTGCTGTTCCTGTACCAGGCGGTATTAGGTGCGGACCCGGGCGTGATCGTGGGGGTTGTGCGGGCGAACCGACCGCGGCGACTGCCGGTGGTGCTCACGCGGCCGGAGGTCTCGCAGGTGTTGACGGCAATGCCGGATCAGTACCGGTTAATGGCGGAGTTGATGTAAGGGAGCGATTCAGCAGTGAGATCGGCGCCCGGTTCTGCGCCCGGTGCGGGTGCTCGGTCCACGACGACAGTCGGCGGACCGGGGGTGGAGTGGAGCAGGACTGCGCGGCCTCACGCCCCTCGGCCGCGTCCTCCGGCCACACCTGACCGGTGAGGCGCGCCGGCACTACGAGACGTGGGACACCTGACCGGGCCGAACTGGGCGCTATACGAGCCCGCGCGGTTCGTGTACTGCTGAGTGCCGTCCGCGTCGAAGGAAGGGTGTACCCGGATTTCTTGGGGGGTCAGGCGGCGAGTTGCCAGTAGGGGGTCCACTGGGCCGAGTTGCGGACGCACACCAGGCTCGCCATCGCCCGCACGTTCTTCTTCCGCCAACGCGATCCTCGCGCCTTCAGACGCAGCCCCAGCGTCTTCGCTTGGCCCTCGACCGCCCCACTGCCGATCGCACGCCCCTGCGACAACAACTCGCGGTAGTTCAACCGCCCCGCGTGCGGAGCGAAGTACTTCAACAACTTCTCCGTCGCCGGCCGGCGACGCTCACGCACGGCCGAGTCCTCCACCCCCAGCAGTTCTGACACCCAGACGCACACACCGGCCCAGCCATCCTTCACCAACAGGCCACGACCGCGTTCGAACGCCGTCTTCGCCTCGGCCGTTCCCTCGCCGAAGATCGCCTGCGCGCACTGGCCCACGCGTTGGCTGGCGTGGAAGATGTCCAGCGTCTCGATGCAACCCGTCAGCGTCCCCCGGACCGATTTCCAGATCCAACTCGCGCCGTCGCCCAACGCCTGGACCGATGCGAACGCCGTGACACCCAGCGTCTTCAACGTCGGCCGCCACGTCTTCCGGAATACCTTCGACGCGGCGATCATCGCGAACGCCAACCCCATCGTCGCAGCCGGCAGGCGGTCGCCCACCCACTGCTCCGGCGTCGAGGATTCGCCCGCCTCACGCTTCGAAATCACCGCGATCTTCAGGTCTCGCCAGCCGTCTTCCCGCGTGTTCACCTTCCCCGCATCCACCGCGAATTCCACGTCCCCCTTCGCCCCGCGAAACGCCGTCGCCGTCGCTTCATCCTTCGGCTGGAACGACGCCATCGCCCGCCCGTGCCCCTCGACCAGCGTCCGCACCGTCTCGGCTGCGATCGACACCCCCAGCAACTCGCGGAGGTGCTCGTGCGTCTTCGCAAAGGACACGTCCGCCGCCAGCCGACAACAGTGCTTCTGAACCACCCGGCTGAACCGCTGATCCAACCCGAGAACGCCGTCCGCCGCGAAGCCGCCGTCCGCCCCACACCGGCATTTCCAGTACCGCCGACGGATCGCGAGGACGCCGAGGGTCGTCACGAACTGACGCTTGCCGACCCCGCGATTCTCTTCGGACCGGCCGCACGGACAGACGCGGATCGGCGCCCCCCTTTTTCGGCGGTCTCGATCCGTCGAGCCACCGCATCCTCCAGAATCCGCTTGTTGAGGTCGCGTCCCTTTTGGACGACGGCCAATTCGCAGGCCTCGAGTACGCTGCCGTCTGGGGCCGAAAGGGCGAGCGCTTCGAGTTCCTCGTGCAACGCGAGGAGTTGGCGGACGAGAGCCTCGCTGGCGGCCGGGATTTCGATGGTGACGGTCGGCTTCATGGGGACATCCTGTCCGAGGGAGGGATTACCTCCTTTACCCAAACTCCGCCATCACCACCAGAGAAATTGGTTACACCCGGGGAAAGTTCTTTCGGATTCACCCGGGTATCGGGGTTATCGTAGGTCGGGTCGAGTCTTCGAGGCCCGACGCGGGGAGCGGGCGGCTCGCCCGAAATGCCCTGCCGCGGTCGCGCTTCTGGGTTTTCTCCCGTCGCCACTCCCTCCCCGCGTCGGGCCTCGAAGACTCGGCCCGACCTACGAAAACCAAGCCCCAAGCCGTCACCCCGGGACCGGCGTCGCCAGCAGCAGCACCGCGAACGACGCCAGCCAGTGTTCGCCCGCGAAGTCGCCGCTCGCCACGTGCGGCAGCGCGGCCGCCGCGTGTCGCGCGGCCGACGCCGCCAGCGCCGCGCGGGCCGGGTCGCCCTCCGGCAGCGCCGCCGCGATCGACCGCATGCACCACGCCCGGCTGAGGTTCAGGCCGTCCAGGTGGACGAGTTGCGGGTCCGTGCGGTCGGTCACGGTCGCGGGGGCGAGCAGCCGCGGCGGTACGGCCGGAAGGAAGCGCGCGAACCACGCCCGGAACTCGTCGCGCGGCAGTACGCGGCGCATCAGGTCCGCTTCGCACAGCGCCGCGGAGAGGAAGTCGGCGCCGTTCGGCTCCCACGCCGCGGGGTAGTCGGCGTCGGCGAGGAAGTACGCCCGCGCCCGCTCCTCCACAAGCGCCCGCAGCTTCGCGTCGCCCACGGCGACGGCGTAGTCGTGGGCGAAGCCGAGGCCGAAGGCGGTGTTCGCGTGCGTGCCGACGCGGATCGGGTACGTCTGCTTCGGGAAGTAGCTGACGTACTTCCCGGCGATCAGGTCCGCGAGGGGCCGCAGGTTCGCGGCCCACCGCTTCGCGTCGGGGTCGTCCCAGCCGTGCAGTTCGGTCTGGAGTTTCAGCAGCCACGTCCAGCCGTACGGCCGCTCGAACGACTTCGACTCCGGCCGCGCGAAGTACTCCACCTCCGACTTCACGTTCGCCGCGGTGAGGTGGGCGTCGAGCACGGCGCGGGCCTGCTTCGACTCCGGCAGGTCGGGGTGCGTGCGGATCACCTTGACGAGCAGCCAGTGGCCGTGGACGGCCGAGTGCCAGTCGTAGGAGCCGTAGAAGGCCGGGTGGAGCGCCTTCGGCGTGCGGGCGTCGTCGGGGCCGCCGAGGACGTGTTCGGGCTTGTTCGGGTACTCGCGGACGACGCCCTTGAGCGCCAGCCGGGCGAACGCCGCCGCGGCCTCGCGGGTGAGCGTGGCCGGCGGTTCGGGTGCGGGTTGGCTCATGGCGGCGGCGGCGACGAGTGTGAACACGGGGGCACCTCCGGGCGTTACAGCGATGGTACGGTTCCCGCCCGCGGTTGCGGGTAGCATCACACCGGGTTGGCTCCTCTCCTTCGCGGGGATCGCATGATGAAGGCCCGGCTCTCGCTCCTCCTCGCCGCGGTCGTCGGCGCCGCACCGGCGCTGACCGCCCAGGAAGCCGACGGCACCGACGCCGGCCGCATCTTCCACTCGATGGTGTGGACCGGCAAGGAGTCGCTCGTCTGGGGCGGCGGGTCGGAGGGGAAGTTCTTCGACCACGGCTTCCGGCTCGACCCGTACGCGAAGACCCGCCGCGCCCTCGCCACCGACGGCGCCCCGTCCGGCCGGTGGACGCACGCCGCCGCGTGGACCGGCACGGAAATGATCGTCTGGGGCGGCCGGGCCGAGTTCGCGTCGAACAGCCACCGCGACGACGGCGCCCGCTACGACCCCGCCACCGACCGCTGGCGGCCGATGACCGCCACCAACGCCCCGTCGGCGCGGTCGCAGATGGCGGCGGTGTGGACCGGCGACGAGATGATCGTGTGGGGTGGGTACGGCGACGGTGCGACCGCGTGGGACACCGGCGGCCGCTACGACCCCAAGACCGACCGCTGGAAGATGCTCGCCCTCCGCGGCGCCCCGGAAGCGAGGGTGGAGCCGACATACGTCTGGACGGGAACCGAGCTGCTGGTGTGGGGCGGCATTACGCCCGATCTGAAGCAGACTTTCCGCACCGGCGGCCGGTACGACCCGAAGACCGACCGCTGGGCGCCGATCCGACCCGACGACGCGGCCCCCGCCGTCTGGGGCGCCCCCGCGGTGTGGACGGGGACCGAGATGCTGATCTGGGGTGGCTCGCACCGCAACGGCGATGACGACGTGAACCAGTTCACCCGCCGCGGCTGGGCGTACAACCCGGCCACCGACCGCTGGCGCGCGCTCACCGCGGCCGGCGCCCCGGCGGCGCGGGCCTTCCATACGGCCGTCTGGACGGGCTCGCGCCTGGTCGTATGGGGCGGTGGCGACCAGGGCGGCGACGGGAACCCGGCGCGGAACTTTGACGACGGGGGTTCCTACGACCCGGTCGCGGACCGCTGGGAGGCGCTCCCGCGGGTCGGCGGGCTGGCCGGCCGGGGGATGCACGCAGCGGTCTGGACGGGCCGCGGCATGATGGTGTTCGGCGGCTCGACCGGCGGTTTTAGTGCGTTCGCCGACGCCGCGTTGTGGGTGCCGCGCTGAGCGATAGAACCTCCCTGTCGGGCGTCCGTCTCCCCAGGAGGTTCGTCATGCCGAAGCCGTTGCGTCTCGCCGTCGTGCTCGGGCTCGGGGTTCTCGCAGGGGTCGCGCTCACCCGGGCGACCGGGCAGTTGCCGCCCCCGGCCCCGAACCCGGATTCGCAGTACCGCCTCGGTCCCGATTCCCTCCCGCAGGACGGCGTGCCGCGCGGCGAAATCAAGGGGCCGTTTACCCTGCCGTGCAACGCCTACCCCGGCACCCAACACACCTACTGGGTGTACGTACCCGCGCAGTACGACCCGAAGGTGCCGGCCGCGCTCATGGTGTACCAGGACGGGCAGGCGTTCAAGAACGACAAGGGCGACGTGCGCGCCCAGAACGTGATGGACAACCTGATCTACCGCCGCGAAATCCCGGTGATGCTCGGCGTATTCATCAACCCCGGCCGCCGCCCCGACCAGCCGGAGCCGACGCCCAGCAACTGGGGCGACAAGGATACCAACCGGCCGACCGAGTACAACTCCCTCGACGACAAGTACGCCCGCGTCATCACCGAGGAGCTGCTGCCCGCGCTGAAGAAGGACTACAGCATTTCCGACGACCCCGAGATGCGCGGCATCGGCGGCAGCAGCTCCGGCGCGATCGCGGCGTTCACGGTGGCGTGGGAGCGGCCGAACCAGTTCCGCAAGGTGCTGTCGAACGTCGGCAGCTTCGTGAACCTCCGCGGCGGCCACGCCTACGCCGACAAGGTGCTGGCGGCCGAGAAGAAGCCGCTGCGGGTGTACCTGTGCGACGGCCGCAACGACAACCGCGGGCTCCGCAAGGGCGGCCAGTACGACGAGAAGATGGACTGGTTCCTGCAGAACGTCCGGCTGATGAAGGCGCTGACGGCGAAGGGGTACGACGTGAACTACTCGTGGGGGATGAACAACCACGGCCAGAGGTTCGGCGGCGCGATCATGCCCGAGATGATGCGCTGGCTGTGGCGCGACGGGCCGGTCTCGACGGACCCGCTGGACATGGTGGAACGCGGCTTCCGGCAGCCGGCGGCGCGGAAATGAATCAGGCGAGCGGCCCGCGTGAGCGGGCTGTTCCTTCGCGCATCATATGCGCGAAGGAACAGCCCGCTCACGCGGGCCGCTCGCCGGGCTCACGTGAGAATCGCGCGTATTACATGTCCATGCACGTCGGTCAGCCGCCGCTCGACGCCGTTGTGGTAGAACGACAGCCGCTCGTGATCGAGCCCTAGCAGGTGCAGCACGGTCGCGTGCAGGTCGTAGGTGGTGGTGGGATTCTCGGCCGCGGTATAGCCGAACTCGTCGGTCGCGCCGTGGCTGAACCCGTGCTTCACGCCCGCACCCGCCAGCCACACGGTGAACCCACGCGGGTTGTGGTCGCGGCCGCTCGCCCCGCGCTGGAACGTCGGCATCCGCCCGAACTCCGTCACCCACACCACCAGCGTGTCGGCCAGCAGCCCCGAGCGTTTCAGGTCCGTCAGCAGCGCCGCGCACGGCTTGTCGAGAATCGCCGCGTGCGTCTCGTACTGCGGCTTCAGCGTCTTGTGCCCGTCCCAGTTGCCGACGCCCTCTCCCATCGCGTACGAGCCGTTGAACAGCTGCACGAAGCGGACGCCGCGCTCGAGCAGCCGGCGGGCCAGGAGGCAGTTGCGGGCGAAGCCGGCCTTGAAGCGGTTCGCGTCGCCGGTGCCGTAATCGTCGTGAACCGCCCGCGGCTCCTTCGACAGATCGGCCACCTCCGAGGCCCGCAACTGCATCCGCCCGGCCATCTCGTAAGACGCGATTCGCGCCGCCAGCGCTTCGTCGCCTGGGCGGGCGGCGGCGTGGCCCGCGTTCAATCGCTCCAGGAATGCCCGCGTGTCGGTATCGGCCTGCGGCGCGATCGAGCCCGGTCGGGCGAGGTGCGGGATGGGCCGGTCGGCGCCGAACGGCGTCCCCTGGAACACGGCGGGGAGGAAGCCGCTGCCCCAGTTGTTCGGCCCGACCTGCGGCACGCCGCGCGGGTCGGGGATGGCGACGAACGCCGGCAGGTCGCGGCACTCGCTGCCGAGCGCGTAGCTGACCCACGCCCCGGCGCTAGGGAAGCCGTCGAGCGTGAACCCGGTGCTCATCTGGTTCTCGGCCGGCCCGTGGGTGTTGCTCCGGGCCGTCATCGAGTGGACGAAGCACATTTCATCCGCGAGCGCGGCAAGGTTCGGAAGCAAGTCCGACACCATCTTGCCGCTCTGCCCGCGCGGCCGGAACTGCCACAGCGGCTTGACGAGGTTGCCGTTTTCGCCCTGGAACGTGACGAGCCGGTCTGCCCCCGGCAGCGGCTGACCGTCGCGGCGGACGAGTTCCGGCTTGTGGTCGAACGTGTCGAGGTGGCTGACGGCCCCGGAGCAGAAGATGGTGAGGACGCGCTTCGCCTTCGGGGTGAAGTGCGGCGCCCGCGGCGCGAGCGGGTCGTCGGGCCGGACCGCGGGGCGGATCGGGTCGGCGGCCTCGGCGAGGAGCGCGGCGAGCGCGACGCCGCCGGCGCCGGTGGCGGCGTCGCGGAGGAAGGCGCGGCGGTCGGTGAGGAAGGCGGGGGGCAAAGGCAGCTCCTGGAGTGGGGCCGGCTTCCAGCCGGCCGGCTCTGGCACGGCCGGCTGGAAGCCGGCCCCACGTCAATCCACAAACACAAACTCGTTGGCGTTCAGCAGCGCCCGGCACAGCGCCGGCAGCCCGTGCTTCGCCACCAACTCCCGAGCCGCGGCCAACTCCTCCACGCGCGGCGACCGCTGGAACGCCAGCCGAAACGCGCTCACCACGGGGTCGGCGTCCTTCTCCACCCGCGCGGCGAAGAACCCGGCCTGCTGCACCACGAACGGGCTGTTCAGCAGGTTGAGCGCCTGCAACGGCGTGATCGACACCGTCCGCCGCGGGGCGACCTGTCCGCCGTCGGGGCAGTCGAACGCGCCGAACGTGTCGTCCGGCTGCATCCGCGGGCGGTGCTGGTAAACCATGCGGCGGAACTCGGCGGGGCCGAACGTCGTCTTCGGCGTGTACACGCGGACGTAGTTCGTGTTCGGCTCGAACAGATCGAACCCCGGGCCGTACATCGTCAGGTCGAGCTTGCCACTCACGGACAGCACCGCGTCGCGCAACACCTCGGCTTCGAGGCGGCGCGGCGGGTAGCGCCACAGCACCCGGGCCTGCGCGTCCTTTGCGGAGGCGTCCGGGCGGTGGGCCGACGCCTGCCGGTACGTGTCGCTGGTGACGATGAGCCGGTGGACGTGCTTGAGCGACCAGCCGTGTTCGACCAGTTCCGCGGCGAGCCAGTCGAGCAGCTCGGGGTGCGACGGGCGGCCGCCGTTCTTGCCGAAGTCGCTCGGCGTGTCCACCAGGCCGGTGCCGAAGTGCCAGTGCCACAGCCGGTTCACGACCACGCGCGCCGTCAGCGGGTGCCGCGGGTCGGTCACCCACGCGGCGAACGCCTTGCGGCGCTCCACGTCGGTCGCGGCGTCGGGGATGTCGAGGGGCGAGCCGATCTCGGTGAGCGCCCCCGGGCCGACGGCCTCGCGCTTCTGCGTCACGTCACCGCGGCCGAGGCGGTGGACCGGCTCCGGTGCCGTGAACCGGCCGGCGTAGGCGACCGCGCCGCGGGCCGCGTCCGTCAGGCGCTTGCGTAGGTCGTCGCGTCGGCGGCTCAGGTTCGCCCATTCGAGCTGACCCGCGGCGGCGAGCGCCGGCGGGGTACTCGTCTTGTCGCCGACGGGTAGGCGGTCGGCGGACGACGCCACCACGTCCCACGCGGCGCCGTCCGCGGACACCTCGACGCGGTAGCGGGTGGGTGTGCGGTCGGCGTACTTACCCTCGCGGTCGCGCGCCCACGTCACGCGGTCGATTCGCACCGGCTCCGCGAACTCGACTTCCACCCACCCGCGGCCGGCGGCGTTCGAGATCCAGCTGCGGCTGTTACCGTACTTGCCGTCGGTCAGGTGTTCGAGCTTGTGGAGAGCGCCGCCGTTCGGGAAGTCGCCGCCCGAGCGCGGCTTCACGCCGAGCGCCACGTTACGCGGTTGCCGCCCGGCCGTGAACACCTCCAACTCGTCGATACACGGCTCGGCCTGGTTCGTGGCTTCGACCGTAAAGCGCACGAGCTTAGTCGTAACGGGTGCGAACCGCTCCGTATTCAGCAGCGCACTTACCGGCAGCCGCCGCGGCTTCACCGCAGACGGTTCGGCGAGCGGTTCCAGCGCCGCCAGTTTCGGTTCGACCTCGGCCAACTGCGCCGTGAGGCGATCGGTTTCGGCCTTGGGGTCGGGGGCGTTGGGCAACCGGACCGTGCGCTCGCCGTGCTGCACGCCGGCGAACACGGCCTTCACGCGGTAGTAGTCGTCGGCCGGGATGGGGTCGAACTTGTGGTCGTGGCAGCGGGCGCACGCCACGGTCAGCCCCAGGAACGCCGACCCCGCGGTGCCGATCAGGTCGTGCAGCTCGTCGGCCCGCTGGTTGGCGGTCAGCACCGGGTCGGGGCTTTTCACCTGATCCCACGGGCCGGCAACGAGGAACCCGGTGGCGGCGTCGGCGCCGAGCGCGTCGCCGGCGAGTTGCTCGCGGACGAAGCGGTCGAACGGCAGGTCGGCGTTGAAGGCCCGGATGACGTAGTCGCGGTAGTGGTACGCCGTCGGCCGGGGGTTGTTCATCTCGAACCCGTGGCTGTCGGCGTAGCGGACGACGTCGAGCCAGTGCCGCGCCCACCGCTCGCCGAAGTGCGGCGACGCGAGGTAGCGCTCGGCCAGCTTCTCGTAGGCGTTCGGGTCCGGGTCGCGGACGAAGGCGTCCACTTCCTCCGGGGTCGGCGGCAGGCCGAGGAGGTCGAACTTGAGCCGCCGCACGAGGGTGCGCCGGTCGGCGGGCGGGGAGAGTGACAGCCCCTTGTCCGCGAGTTTGTCAACGATGAACTTGTCGATCGTGGTGCGCCCCTCGGCCGTGGGTACGGGCGGGCGTTTGACGGGGGTGAAGGCCCAATGGTCGTCCGCAAGGGCGACCGGGGCATGGAGTAGAAGTGTGAGTAGGGCGAGGACCGTGCGGGAGGGCATTCGGGCATTCTACCGTCGCCGCGGGAGCGACCGCAACCCACAGCCCACCGATCTCGTGTCCTATTCAGGAGTTTCGTCCGGGAGCACCGCCACAGAGCGGTCCAATCGTGATTTGTGTGCTTGACTCAATGCTTGCGGGATGGGGTCCCCCCTTCCCACGCAACCAAGAAGAGCCGTCCGAGAATGGTTCGTCAGACCGGGGTTTCCTCCCCGCGGTCCGGCGCCGCCACGTCGGTGAAGCCAACGCCGCGTAGCCCCTCGGCGAGCGCCGCGGCGCGGTCGTATTCGCCGTGAACGAGCCGCACCCGCGCCCCGGCAAGTGGTCCAAGCATCCGCAAGAGGTCCGCGTGGTCGGCGTGGCTCGACAGGCCGTTCAGCACCACCACCTCGGCCTTGAGCGGCACCACCCGGCCGAGCACGCGCACCTCGGGGCGCCGCTCCACGATCCGCCGGCCGAGGGTGTGTTCCGCCTGGAAGCCGGCGATCAGCACCGTGTTCCGCGGGTCCGGCAGGTGGTGCTTCAAGTGGTGCAGGATGCGCCCGGCCTCGCACATCCCGCTCGCCGCGATGATGACGGCCGGTTCTGGCATCCGGTTCAGCTTCATGCTCTCCAGCGGCGACTCGACGTAGCGCACGGTCCGCCCGCCGAAGAGTTCCGGGTGCGCGGCCAGCAGCGCCAGCGTCTCGGCGTCGAAGCACTCGGGGTGGGCGCGAAACACCTCGGTGGCGCGCGTCGCCATCGGGCTGTCCACAAAGATCGGCACCGCCGGCAGCTTCCCCGCCTGCATCAGTTGGTGAAGGAAGAAGATGAGCGTCTGCGTGCGGCCGACGGCGAACGCCGGCACGATCACCTTGCCGCCGCGCTCGGCGGTGCGGCGCACGACCTCGCCGAGGCGGTCGGCCGTTTCGTCCACCGGTTCGTGGGTGTGGCCGCCGTAGGTGCTCTCGCTCACGAGGAGGTCGCACGCCGGCACCGGCTCCGGGTCGCGAAGGATCGGCAACCCCGGCCGGCCCAGGTCGCCGGTGAACGTCAGCCGCCGCTCCCCGGCCGGGCCGTCGATGCGTACCGCGGTAACGGCCGAGCCGAGGAGGTGGCCGGCGTCGGAGAACGTGGCCTCGATCCCCTTCCCGACCGAGAACGGCGCGCCGTAACGCACCGCCTGGAGGCGCAGGAGGGTACGGTACACGTCTTTCGCGTCGTACAGCGGCACCACCTTCGGCTCGTCCTTGCCGCGCTTCCGGTTCAGGTAGTTGGCGTCCTCTTCCTGAATCTTCGCGGCGTCGCCGAGCATCACCGCGGCGAGCGCCCGCGTGGCCGGGGTGCAGTAGATCGGGCCGGCGAACCCGCGGCGGACGAGGTTCGGCAGGTTCCCGCAGTGGTCGACGTGGGCGTGACTGAGGACGACGGCGTCGATGTCCTTCGCCCGGAACGGGAAGTCGCGGTTGCGCCTCACGGCTTCCGCGCGCGGCCCCTGGAACAGGCCGCAGTCCAGAAGCACCGTCTTGCCCCCGGCGGTCAGCTGGTGCATCGACCCGGTGACGGTGCGGGTCGCACCCCAGAAAGTGACGGCGGGGGCGGCGTCGCGGGCGGGTCGGGGCATGGCGCACCGTGAATGTTCGACACCTACAGGGTACGCATCAGTCGCCGCCTGCGTATAACCGCCCTGTGCGGTCGACTCTCCGGAGGACGACACGATACGTACGCGGATCATGGTGGTCGGGCTGATCGTCGGGCTGGTCGGCGTGCTCGGGCTCGGCGGCAGCGGCCGGGCCCAGGACGCGGCCAACAGCCCCGCCGGGACGTGGAAGTGGACGACCGAGCGCGGCGGCCAGAAGCGGGAAAACACCCTGAAGCTGAAGGTCGACGGCACCAAGCTGACCGGCACCATCACCGGCGGCGGCAAGGAGCCGACCGACGTCGCCATCGAGGACGGCAGCTTCAAGGACGGCGAGGTCAAGTTCAGCGTCACCCGCATGGGCAAGGACCAGAAGACCACGTCGAAGTACGTCGCCAAGGTGACCGGCGACGTGCTGAAGGGGACGGTCGAGGGGAGCTTCGGCGGCAAGGACGTGAAGCGCGACTTCGAGGCCAAGCGGTCGAAGGACTGAGCGCCCTCGCACCGCGGGGGCGGGTCGGGTACGATGATCCCGCCTCCCCGGTGCCCCCCTGATGCGAACCGCAACTCTCCCGGCGGTCCTGTTCCTGGCGACGGCGGCCCGAGCCGCCCCGCCGGACTTCGACCGCCAGGTCGCCCCCCTTCTCGCGGCCCGCTGCGCCGCCTGCCACTCCGGCGACGACGCGAAGGGCGACCTCGACCTCACCCGCAAGGCCGCGGTCGTCGGCAAAGCCGTGGTTCCCGGAAAGCTGGCCGACAGCCCGCTGTGGCAGCGCGTCGAGTCCGGCGAGATGCCGCCGAAGGGCGCGCTGCCGCCGGCCGAGAAGGCGCTGCTGAAGGAGTGGATCGCCGGCGGGGCCAAGTGGGGCACCGACCCCATCGACCCGTTCGCCGTCACGACGAGCACCCGCGCGGGACGCGACTGGTGGAGCCTGCAACCCGTCCGCCGCCCGGCCGTCCCCGCGATACCGGGCCGCGAGCCGTTCGCCCGTAACGACCTCGACCGGTTCATCCTGGCGAAGCTGCCGCCCGGGTGGGAACCCGCCCCGCCCGCCGACAAGCGCACCCTCATCCGCCGCGTCCACTATGACCTCCTCGGCCTGCCGCCGAGCTACGAAGACGTGGAGGCGTTCGCCGCCGACGCCGACCCGCTCGCCTACGAGAAGCTGGTCGAGAAGCTGCTGGCGTCGCCGCACTACGGCGAGCGCTGGGCGCGGTACTGGCTCGACGCCGCCCGCTACGCGGAGACGTGCGGCTACGAGCGCGACCAGACGAAGCCCGACGTGTGGAAGTACCGCGACTGGGTCATCCGCGCCTTCAACGCCGACCTGCCGTTCGACCGCTTCGTGCTCGAACAACTCGCCAGCGACGAGCTGCCGGACGCGAGCGCCGACACGGTCGCGGCCACCGGCTTCATCCGCCTCGGCACCTGGAACGACGAGCCGAACGACCCGACGGAGTACAAGTACGACCGGCTCGAAGACATGGTGGGGGCGACGAGCACGGCGTTCCTCGGGCTCACGGTCCGCTGTGCCCGCTGCCACGACCACAAGTTCGACCCGATCCGCCAGACCGACTACTACCGCATGGCCGCGGCGTTCTGGGCCGGGTTCATCGAGCCGGGGCCGCGCGAGCATCTGGGCGGGCCGGACGCCAAGGCGCTCGGCTTCCCCGCCGTGTTCGGCTGGACCGACCGCGGCCGCACGGTACCGCCTTTGAAGCTGCTGAAGAAGGGCGACCCGCTGCGGCCCGGTCCCGTCGTGGAACCCGGACACCAGTCCGCGGTGCCTGCGCTCGACCGGCCGTTCGCGCCGCCGCCGGACGGTGCGAAGACGACGACGCGGCGGCTGCAACTGGCGCGGTGGATCGCCGACCCGGCCAACCCGCTGGCGGCGCGGGTGTGGGTGAACCGCGTCTGGCAGCACCACTTCGGCCACGCCCTTGCCCGCACGCCGGACAACCTCGGCTTCACCGGCGACAAGCCGACGCACCCCGAGTTGCTGGACTGGCTCGCCGCCGAGTTCCGCGCCAACGGCGGTCGCACGAAGCCGCTCCACCGGCTGATCCTGCACAGCGCCACCTACCGGCAGTCTTCGGTTCACCCGCGGGCCGAAGAGTACGACAGGACCGACGCCGGCAACCGCCTGTGGTGGCGTGCCGAGCGCCGCAGGCTGGACGCCGAAGGGCTTCGCGATTCGCTGCTGAGCGCCGGCGGCAACCTGAAGCTGGACCGCGTCGGCGGCCCGAGCTTCGCCCCGGACATCCCGCCGGACGCGCTGGAAGGGCTGTCGATGAAGGGAGCCGCGTGGAAGGCGTCGCCGCCGTCCGAGCAGGGGCGGCGCACGGTGTACGTGTTCGTTAAGCGCGGCCTGCTGCCGCCGCTGCTCACCACCTTCGACCTGCCCGACACGACGCTGCCGAGTTGCCGCCGCGACGTGACCATCGTGCCGACGCAGGCGCTGGCGCTGCTGAACAACCCGTTCGTGCATACGCAGAGTGCGGCGCTGGCGCGGCGGGTCGGGGCCGGTCCGAAGGGCGATCAGGTGACGCGGGCGTGGCGGCTGGCGCTCGGCCGCGACCCGCGCGACGCCGATCGCACCGCGGCGCTGGCGCACCTCGAACGGCAGGCGGCGCAGCTCGGCGACTCGGCCGCGGCGCTGGCGTCGCTGTGCCACGTACTGTTGAACACGAACGAATTCGCCTACGTGGACTGAGGTTGCCCCATGCCCTCGCCGTTCCCCTGCGGACTCACCCGCCGCGAAGCGCTCTGGGACATGGGCGGCGGGTTCGCCGGCGTCGCCCTCGCGGGCCTCCTTGCCGACGACGCCCGCGCCGCCGACGGCCCCCTGGCGCCGAAGCCGCCGCACTTCCCGTCGAAGGTGAAAAGCTGCATCTTCCTGATGATGAACGGCGGCCCGTCGCAGGTGGACACGTTCGACCCCAAACCCGCGCTCGCCCGCTTCGCCGGCTCCGACATCCCGGCCGACAAGAAGTTCATCAACTCCGGCGGTCGCCGCGTCGGACACCTCACGCCGGCGTTCCGCCCGTTCCACCCCGGCGGCGGGAGCGGCCTTCCCGTCTCCGATTACTTCCCGCACGTTCGCCGGCACGCCGACAAGCTGGCGGTGGTGCGCTCGTGCCACACCGACAGCCACGCCCACGGCTCGGCGCTGGTGATGATGAACACCGGCAAGACGTTCATCGGCCGGCCGTCGCTCGGGAGCTGGGCGGTGTACGGCCTCGGCACCGTCAACCAGAATCTCCCCGGCTACGTCGTGCTGATGGACAATCGCGGCGGCCCCATCAGCGGCCAGCCGAACTGGGCGAGTGGGTTCATGTCGGCCGCGTACTCGGGCACGATGTTCCGCCCAGCCGGCGACCCGATCCTCGACCTGCGCGGCCCGCACGGCCCCGCCGCGCAGCGGAACCAGCTCGACCTCCTCGCTGAGCTGAACCACCAGCACCTTGACGCCCGCCCCGGCGGCCGCGAACTCGCCGCCCGCGCCGCGAGTTACGAGCTCGCCTTCCGTATGCAGGCCGCCGCGCCCGAGGCCGTGGACCTGACCCGCGAAGCCGCCCGCACCCTGGACAGCTACGGCGTCGGCCGTGCCCCCACCGACGAGTTCGGCCGCAACTGCCTGATCGCCCGCCGGCTCGTCGAGCGCGGCGTGCGGTTCGTGCAACTGTACAGCGGCGGCGGCCACCTCGAAGACACCTGGGACGCCCACGCCAGCGTCGAGCGGAACCACGGCCAGCACGGCGCCGAGGTCGATCAGCCGATCGCCGCGCTGCTCACCGACCTCGAAGGGCGCGGGATGCTCGACAGCACGCTGGTGGTGTGGGGCGGCGAGTTCGGGCGGATGCCGTTCAGCGAGGGGCGGAACGAACCCGGCCGCAACCACAACCCCTACGGCTTCTCGATGTGGCTCGCCGGCGGCGGGGTGAAGGGCGGCACTGCCTACGGGGCGACCGACGAGCTGGGCTTCGAGGCGGTCGAGAACAAGGTTCACGTCCACGACCTGCACGCCACCATCCTGCACCTGATGGGGCTGGATCACGAGAAGTTGACCTACTTCCACCAGGGCCGGGCCGAGCGGCTGACCGACGTATACGGCACCGTCGTCCGCGGCATCCTGGCATAAGGACTCCTCATGCGATGCCTCCTCTTCGCCGCCGCGGCCGCCTTCGGTGTCGCGGCCGACGCCCCCACCCCGGTGCGGGTCATGAGCTTCAACGTCCGCTACGGCACCGCCCGCGACGGCGACAACCACTGGGACAAGCGCAAGGACTTTCTCGCGGCCACAGTCACCGCGTTCGACCCCGACCTGCTCGGCACGCAGGAAACGCTCGCCTTCCAGCGCGACTTCCTGGCCGAGAAGCTGAAGGGGCACACCGCCTTCGGCGTCGGCCGCGACGACGGCAAGGACCGCGGCGAGATGGCGGCGCTGTTCTACCGCACCGCCCGCTTCGAGAAGCTCGCCGGCGGTCACTTCTGGCTGAGCGAGACGCCCGATCGCGTCGGCAGCAAGGGGTGGGACGCCGCGCTGCCGCGCATCGCCACGTGGGTGAAGCTGAAGGACCGCACGGAAGCGACGCCGGTGCTGTTCCTCAACACGCACTTCGACCACATGGGCAAGAAGGCCCGCCACGAATCGGCGAAGCTGGTCCGCGCGAAGGTCGCAGAGCTCGGCGTCGGCTGCCGCGTCGTCGTCACCGGCGACTTCAACGCCGACGAGGGGAGCGACCCCTACCAGGCACTGTTCGACTCGCCGCTCGCGGACACGTTCCGCGTCAAGCACCCGACCCGCGGCAAGGACGAAGGCACCTTCAACGGCTTCGACCCCGCAGCCATCAGCGGCTCGCGCATCGACTGGATCGCCGTCGGCCGCGACTGGCACGTCCGCGACGCGGGCATCGACCGCACCGTGAAGGGCGGTCGCACCCCGTCCGACCACTTCCCCGTCACCGCCGTGCTGGCCTACAATCTGGCCAAAAAGTGACCACGGCCACGGCTCAGGAACCGATATTATTGTTTCCGCCGCGCCCCCCACCGGGTCGCGGAAACAAGTGCATCAGACAGATCAACAATTCTCCGTGTCTGTCGCGGGGCGGGTTTCCGGTCGAAAACCCGCCCCACGTCGTCACTTAAGCGTGCTGAGGTACTCCACCAGGTCGCGCACCTCGCGCGGCGTCAGCGCCCGGTCCACCGCCGGCATCGCCGACGTCGGCTGCGACCGCCGTTCGATGTCCACTACGGCGATCGACTCGCGCCGGCCGTCGCCATGGACCAACACCACCGCCTTCGCGTTCTCCTCGGCGAGGACGCCGCTCACGGTGCGGCCGTCGGATAGGTTCATCGTCACGGCGGCGAACCCGGGGGTGATCTTGGCGCTCGGGTTCAACAGCGACTCCATCAGGTACGCCCGGTCCTTCCCCGGCTGACCCGCCACCTTCGACAGGTCCGGGCCGGCGTTGCCTCCGCTGCCGCCAACGACGTGACACCGCACGCACTGCGCCGCGGCGTGGCCGACGAACACCTCGCGGCCGCGGTCCGCATCGCCGCCGACGAGGCTGACGGCGAACTTCGAGTACGCCCCGCCCGGAAGCGCCCCCTCGAAGCCGGTGCGGGCCTTGTCGCGGGCCGCGCTCGGGGCCGCCTTCAGCGCCTCGATCACGTCCAGCTGCAACTCGGCCGGCACGGCCCTCGCCGTCAGCTTCTCGGCCCAGACGTCGAGCGCGGGCGCCTTGAGCTTGCCGAGCGTCGCCAGCGCCCGCTGTTGCTCGGCGGGCGCGGCCTTCGCCTCCGCTAGCACCGCGGTCAGGCTCGCGACGCCCTTCACCGGGTCGGTCGCGGCCAGCACGTCACGGGCTTCCGCACGCAGCAGCGGGGCCGAATCCTTCAGCGCCACGGCGACCGACTCGGGTAGCGCCTTGGCGCGACGGTCGGCGAGCACCCGCAGCGCGGCGACGCGAACCGGCACGCCCTTGCCGGCGTCGGCCACCCAGCCGGACAACGTCGGCTCGCTGACTTCGAGGCCGAGCGGGCCGATGAGTCCGACCACGTCGGTGAGGAGCGGCCCGGACGCGGAGCCGAGGAGCTTCTCGAACTGCGGCCCGACCACGCCGCGGACCGTAACCGCGTCGCGCTTCGGGAGCGGGTTCCAGAAGCCGGTGACGCGGTCGCGCGGCGGCGGGTTCGCCCAGTCGCGCAGCGCCAGCACCGCCTCCTGCCGCACGCCCGGCGATAGCGACGGGCTCGCGGCCGCGGCCAGCACCCGGGCGGCGTGCTCCGCCCCGCCCAAGCGGTAGTTGGCGCTGATGGCGCGGCGGGCGATGGATTCGTCGTCGGTGGCCGCGGTCAGGTTCGGCAGCACGGCCGCGAGGGCCGAAAACTCACTCTCGATCGGCAGGTCGTGGACCGCCCGCGCCGCCTCGGCGCGGACGAGCGGGTCGGCATCGGTGAGGAGCTTCGAGACGCGCTTGTCGCCGAGCCGCCGCTGCACCAGCACGACGCCGAGCCGCACGGAGGCGTTCGCGTCGGTGGCCTTCGCGGCGACGGCGTCGGCGTCGCCGATGCGGGCCAGCGCCGCGACGCAGGCGTGCCGCAGCCACGGGTCGCTATCTTTCGACTCGGCGAGCAAGTCGAAGAGCGGCCCCCCTGCCCGCCGGTGCTTGAGCTTCCCGAGCGATTGGGCGGCGAAGTACTTCACCCGCGCTCTCGAATCCGCGAGGAGCCCCACCAAGCTTTCCGCCGCAGGGGCATACCCGAGATCACCCACCAGCTTTGCCGCCTGCGCACGGATCTCGCCGTCCTCGTCACGGAACAGGTTCATCATCACCCTGGCGTTCCCGTTGTCACGACGACTGTAGTTCCCGAGACCCCAGAGGGCGTGGATGCGTGCCAACTGATCCTTGGAGGACTGAACAGTATTCATTAGCTCGTGGAGCGGGTCTGGGTTATTCCTGGATTTAAGTGCCGCATCCACGAGCGCCCACTGGGCTCGCAGCCGCACCCGCTGTTCGGCGTGACCCAGAAGCTTCCCCAACGTCGCCACCGGCTGCTTGTCAAACCCCTCGGCGAACAGCTTCTTCGTCGCCAGCGCCGCGGGGTCATTCACCTTCTGCTTGTCGAACACGGTGTAGATGCGGCCGCCCAAACTCTTGCCGCCCCAGTCGAGGTTCACGAAGTCGCTCACGTACAGCTTGCCGTCCGGCCCCTGGTCCACGTCCGTCGCCATGATCGGCGTCAGGAAGTCGTGGTAGTCGGCGATCTCGAACCCCGCCCCCTTTGACGTCACCTTGAACGACTCCAGCCCGCGGCCGCCGGCGTAGTTGCACATGATGAAGGCGTTCTTGTACCGGTCCGGCAGCGTCGTCCCGCTCGTGAACAGGAAGCCGCTCGGGCCGGTGCCGATCTTCCCCACCGGCGGCACCAGGTACGCCGGCTGACCGGCGTGCGGCAGGTGCCACAGCCGCTCCGCGAACCACGGCCCGCCCATGTACGGCGGGTTGATCGTCTGGTACTCCATGTGCCAGCCGCTGTCGCCGTCCTCGCACACGTACACCAGCCGGGCGTGGTCGCCCTTGTCGCAGTTGTTGTCGTCGGCGAACAGGTTGCCGTACTGGTCGAACGCCAGCTCCTGCGGGTTGCGCAGGCCGCGCATCACCACCTCGAAGTTGCTGCCGTCCGGGTCGCAGCGGAACACAGCGCCGGTCCGCAGGCCGCTGAACTGCTTCCCTTCCTTCGACGTGACGTTGAAGCCGCGGTCGCCGATGCTGAAGTACAGCTTGCCGTCCGGCCCGAAGATGAGGCCGTGCAGGTCGTGGCCGTAGAACGCGCAGTTCACGCCGAACCCACTCAGCAGCGCCTCCTTCTTCGACGCGGCGCCGTTGCCGCCGTCCTTCAGCTTCCACAGGTGCGGGATGTTGGTGAGGTACACGTCGCCGTCCTTCGCCAGCACCCCGGCGGCGAGGCCGTCCAGCGGGCCGTTGAAGCCGCCGGCGAACACGCTCGACTTGTCCGCCTTGCCGTCGCCGTCGGTGTCCTCGACGAGGCGCACCTGATCGCTCCACTTCGTGAACCAGTCCATGCCGCCGGGGAACTTCTTGTCCCAGCGCTGGTACATGGCGAGGCGGTCGTCGAGCTTCTTCAACTGGAGCTCGTCGTCGAGCCAGAACGAGAAGCGGTCCTTGGGGTTGTCGCGGTTCTCGGCGGCGCCCTTGCCCAGGCGGTATTCCTCGGCGACGAACACGCGGCCCTTCTCGTCCACGCTGAGGGCGACGGGGCTGGCGAGCTTCGGCTCGGCGGCGAACAGCTCGACCGTGAGGCCGGCCGGGACGCGGAACGACTTCATGTGCTGCAGCGCCGCGGCGGTGCCGTCCGCGAGGTCGGGGATGGGCGTGGCCGGCGGCGGCTCGGGCGGCGTGGCGAACAGCGGGGCGGCGGTGGCGAGCGCGAAGGCGGCGAGGAGGCGCCGGTACATGGGAAGGGGTCTCAGGGTGGGGGAGGAATGTTGTAGGTGTGTCACGGGAGCGGCTTCACCCGCCGCCCGCCCCGGGGCGTTGCCCCGGGCTATGTTGTCCCAGCCCTTCGGGCTGAAGAGGGGGTGATCGGATTTCAGGCCAACGGCCTGGGATAGCATAGCCCGGGGCAACGCCCCGGGACGGGTTAACGGCCCCGCGTGTCGTCCTTGAACGTGAACGCCCGGCCGCCCGTGATGTCGCTGCTGAGGAACGTCGGGCACCAGTACCGCTCGACGTGCTCGACCACCCGGTCGGTCCCCTCGAAGTGGCTCAGGCCCGGCGGCCGCTCGGGGTTGTACATCGTGTCCGTCAGGTCGCGGATCAGCGCCACGGTCTTCCCCTGCTTCACCAGCGCCCGGATGGCGAACGGCCGGCCCAGCACGCACATGTTCAGGTGAACGCCGCACAGGACCACGTTGTTGATCCCCCGCTCCGCCAGCAGGTTCCACGTCTCCTGGCCGTTGTCGGTGATGGCGTCCTGCGGGGCGATCGTGAGCGCCTCGTTCTGCCGCGTCCACGCCTCGCGGATGGTGCACTTCACCTTGCAGTCGCACCCCATGTCCGAGTCGTCGATCGGCAGCAGCCCCTCGCGCTTCGCGTCCGGCCAGTTCCAGGCGGTGCCCCAGCGCTCGGTGGTGGCGAGGGGGTGCGGCGTGGCCGCGAACGGGGCGTCCTTCGCGCGCTTCCGCTGCGGCGTGTCCTTGTAGAAGTCGGTGCAGGTGCTCGGGGCGTGGATGATGAAGATGCCCTTGTCGCGGGCCGCCTTCAGCATCGCCTCCGTCGGCCCGACGAGCTCGCCGACGCGGGCCTCGGCCGACTTGCACCAGTGGTGGTCCCACATGTCGCACACGATGATCGCCGTCTTCTTCGCGTCCCACTGGGCGATGTGCTCGGTGGTCGGGCGTGGGCCGAACTCGGGACCCTTGCGGTAGCGAAGTTTAATCGTGAGGTCGCCCGGGGGCTGGGCGGCGGGGGCGAACACGGCCACCGCCAGGGCGGCGATCACGGCCGGCACGAACGGGGCTACGTGGTAAGACATGACGACTCCGCGGGTCGGCGGGGCGGGGCTGTTACTGTACGGCCGCCGGCGGGGCGGTGCCAGCCGGTTCACGGCACGGGCATTGCTCCCTCTACGGTGGTCATTTCCTGTCATCGCGAACGGAAGTCCCCGGACAGGTTCGGTTCACCACGAGACACCCGGTTCCGGGTGGGAGGCGTTATGAACGCGTCGTTCATGGGGATGAGGACGGCCGGCATGGTTCCGATGCTGGCCGGCGGGTTGCTGACGGCCGTGGGGCTGCGGCGGCGCTCGCTGACCGGGCTGATGATGGCGTCGGTCGGCGGCTACCTGTTGTACCGCGGGGTGCGGGCGGCGCGGTGCGCGCTCAACCCGGCGGCCTGCGAGCCGGACAAGGCCAAGTGCGACGCCCTGCGCGAGCGGCTCGGGGCCGGCGTCACGTCCGGCATTTATGACCACACCGCCCAGAACCACAAGGAGGATCGCGCCCCGGCCGGCGACCTGATCGACGACCCGGTGGACGACACGGTGGACGACTCGTTCCCGTGCAGCGACCCGCCGTCGTACTCGCCGCGGAACGAGGTCGGCGAGTTGGTGTGACGGGCGCCGCGGAAGTGATCCGGCGAGCCGACCGCCGTGAGGCGGCGGGTGATGGAAACGTCACCCGCCGCCTCACGGCGGTCGGCTCGTCGTGGTCGCGTTATTGACAGTCGCCGCGCCCTGCACCACATTGGCGGTAGCCCCACAGGAGGAACCGCCATGCGTGGTCTGATCGCCGGGCTGATCGTCGCGGCCGCCGCCGGCCCGGCCGCCGCCTGCCTCAACGACGTGGAACTCCCGTCGCACGAGCGCGAATTCCGCTCCCAGTACCGCGGCGACGCCCCCGCGCCACCTTCCCCGTCTCCCGGTCAAGCGGTCGTTCACACCGCCCTGTACTCCAGCGGCGCCGTGCTACTGGTCGGCGCCGTGGGTTTGGCCGTCACGCGCCGCCGCGCAGAGGTGTGAGTCGTGTTCGGCCGCATCGCCCTCCTCGCCGCCGCGGCCGCGGTCGGGTTCAGCGCCGGCTGGGTCGCCGGGTTCGTCAGCCACGGCAACCTGCGGCGCGACGACTACCTGTTCCTCGCCGAGCGCGTGCCGCTGCCGCACCACGTCCCGCCGGTCAAGGGCGGCGCGGCGCTGCGGTTCGCCATGGTCCACGACGTTCTCCACGAGCGCTACCCACGCCACGGCAAGGCGTACCACGCCGAGCGCGTCCGCGTCACCCGCCAGAAACTCGCGGCCCTCGCCGCCGACGACCCGGCCGCGTTTCCCCTGATGGACGACCTCGCCGTCGCCCTCGACCGCCTCGGCCGCGACGCGGAGGCCGTCCCCATCCTGGACGACAAGCTCCGCCGGCAGGTCGAGCAGAAGCGGCCCGAGCGCGAGCTGTACACCACCTACGCCAACCTCGGCACCATCCTGAGCGGCCGGCCGGGGCCGCGGCAGAACGAGGGGCTGGCGCTGGTGCGGAAGTCGGTGGAGGCGACCCCCTCGGCCCACTTCGGCCGCCAGCGATGGCAGGTCGAGTTCGAGAGCTACCGGAGCCGGGGTGAGTCCGGCGCGGGGAAGCACGACGCGCTCGGCAACGACCTCGGCCTGCACGTGGAGCGCATCCTGAACCGCGAGCTCTACTGGGCCGAATCCGACTTCGGCCGGCCGACGGACGTGCCGTTCAGCAAGGGGGAAGCGTTCGACAAGGTGCCCGCCTTCCTCGACCACGACACCGACCTCGCCGACCCGGCCCGGTGGGAGGAGCTGCGGCCGATCCGCGAGCACGTCACGAAGGTCGGCCCGCCGGCGCACCCCGACGACCCGTTCCGCGGGTCGGTGCCGTTCGACGAGCCGACGGTGGCGATCGTCGGGCTGTGGCGGCAGGTCGGCGGCCCCGACCCGCACCTGGCGCTGGCGCTCGGCGAGACGATGCTGCGCGTCGGCCAGCGGCACGTCGCCTGGGCGGCGTTCGAGCGCGCGGCCCGGCTCGCGGAGGGGCGGTGGGGGCCGGCGTTCATGGCCGACCACTGCCGGGCGCGGCAGGCGGAGTTGGAGCGCACGATGACGCACCCGGTGGCGCGTGGGCGGCCGGCGTGGGAGAACGTGAGCCCGCCGCTGACGGCCGCGGAGGTCGCCGAACTCCGCCCGCGGTTCGAGGCCGAGCTGGCCCACGGCGAAGCGTACCAGCGGGCGTACCAGGAGTACGAGGAGCGGCAGCTCGCCGCCGGGGTGCCGCTCGACGACCCGCACTTCTACGACCGCTTCCACACCGGCCGCGAGCCGATCGCGTCGCCGGTCGGGCCGGAGGAGTGGTTCGCGTGGCTGCCGCCCGGACGGAAGTCGGAGCACGCCGCCGAGCGGGGGCGGGCGTGGGGCGCGGTCGGCGCCGGGCTGGCGGCGCTGTTCGCGGCCGCGCTGATCCGCCGGCGTGCGTCCGCTAGAGGCTCACGCCGGTGAGGAACAGGAACACGACGTTCCCGAACTGCACCCGGTCGCCGTTGTGGACCGGGCCGGACTGGAGGCGGACGCCGTTCACGAACGTGCCGTTCGAGCTCCCGAGGTCGACGAGCCGGTAGACGCCGGCCGGCCGCGGTTCCAGCCGGGCGTGCGTCCGCGACACCGACGGCTCGTCCACGACCAGGTCGAGGTCCGGCTCCCGGCCGACGACGAGGGGTGTGCCGCGGAGTACGACGAGCTTCCCGAGTTGCTCGCCCGGCGGGTGGACGCACACGAGCCGGGCAGGCGGCGGGGGGCGGTTGAACGCGACGCGGGCGGGGATGACGGCGGTGCCGGGAACCTGGGTCGCGGGCGGCTCGCCGGCCAACTCGCGGGCGTATTCCTTGTAGTTGAGCGTTCGTGACACAGGCGGTTCTCGGCTCGGGTACGTGGAACGCGGCCCCCCGACCGACCGCCGGCCGGGGGAGCGTTCTGCCGTCATCCTGATCTCGGTTCGGTACTGTACCCTTAGTACACCCCCGTGCGGGTTGTCGAGAATAACCCGCTCGAATTCCAATTCTCACACCCGGCTTCGCCTGTGTGCTACAACCGGAGCTGGATC
>Ga0209181_10003138_pt1 | contig 25970 bp, 25 predicted proteins | sample MAT05_FD_187208 | JGI IMG/M metagenome (GOLD analysis project Ga0209181, IMG submission 187208) | Freshwater microbial communities from Lake Fryxell liftoff mats and glacier meltwater in Antarctica - MAT-05 (SPAdes) (version 2) | ecosystem: Environmental > Aquatic > Freshwater > Ice > Liftoff...
ACCTGGTTTAATTTCACTAATACTATCATTATTTGCTCTGAAATAAACAAAACAAAAAAGATTCATCTACATTGCTATTTTACTAAGCGTTATTGCCATAGTAATTGTTTTTGGAAGATTGTGGGGATTGTTCGTTTAAGTAATCCTCAATTGCAGGCACGTTAGCAGCAACCTTCTCTTTTTGGAACAAATCCTCCTGTAGCATGAATTGATGCCGAACCGCTTAAAAAATAAGATTGTCCATTATTACTTTAAATTTTCGGCTATGGTTTATCATCCTCTAAAAAACCTTAGTATACACCAGAACCATTTGTAGCCAAACTTTTTCAATTGCCTCGCCCTTTAGGGCGGGGATAACAACCATTAATAAAACCGGCTTTAGCCAAAAAATATCTTGGGCTAAAGCCGTTAGAGAAGAATAATTATTTTTATCACTGCCCTAAAGGGCACCGCAACTGAATGCTGCAAACATCATTATATTTTGTCTTCACCCTCAGGAATTTAAGCAACCAACCCTGCCACATCTTTATGCTGTAATAAATTAAAAGATTCCACCTCAGGTTTTGCATCTTCTGTATAATCCGGAAAACCTGCCTGTCCGGCAGGCAGGTCATCCACCTCCAGCTCTATCCTTCTGGTAATATCACTTAATGAAGAAAGGCGCTCCATGGTATAAGGTATCGTATCTAACCCCGAGGCAAATTTTAAAATATAACTGTAAATACCAAACAGGCTGCCGGCCATAATGGTGGTGCTGTGCAGGTTTTTACTGGCAATCAGCGAAACGGCAATTACCAGCAAAACCATTATCTCCATAAAACCAAAGTTCCATGCTTCTTTATCCGAAATGCGTATTTGCCATTTGCGTAAATTATTATAGTGATGGCGAATCACATGGTTGTTGCCGGTGCTGATGATATCTACCTGTTTTTCCAGTTCATCATTTTTATGTTTGTTAAGCCGCAACATTTTTTTACCGTACAGCATGCTGATGATAATAACCGGAACCATAATTGCCAGGCAAATACCAACAATCAGTTTATCGTAAAAGAATAAGATGATGAGCGAACCTAAAATATTGTAAGCGGCTTCAATTACATAAACCAGATCGTGCTCTAAAAAATCTACAAACTCACGGGCCAGGGTGCTGTGTGCGGTAAGTTTTGATACATCGGTTTTTAAATACCGGCGGCTTAAAAATTTAGTTACTAAAGATGTATAGATAGATGAATAAGTCCGGGTATCGTACATGTGGCGGATTGTACCAATTACCAGATAAGCCAGGTGAACCAGAGTAAGTACAATCAGGCCATGGTAACTTCCTTTTATTAAATCGTTGATGGCTTCGCCAAAAAAATAAAAGCGCAACAATCCGCCCAGCATCTCTAAAGAAAATAAGCTGTAAGTAAATATCAATTGATACTTATGCTTCATCATCAGGTTGCGTAAAATTTGAAACTTCGACATAATTCTGTTCTTTTGATTCTGCGATCATCGTTAAAAAAAAGCCCCGTAAAGTCAATATTATTTTGTTTGCAAATGACGAAAGTTAGATTTTCAAAAGTATGTCAGGGTGAGCCTGTCGAACCCGGGGCTTTAGTGTTAACCCGCCTTCGACAGGCTCAGGCTGACAGCCCTAGTATTTGAAAGTCGCACCCTAATATCTTATTTGCAGGCTGATGAGCCTCAACAAAATAAAATTGTCCTTAAAAAAGGAGAGAATTGTAATGGTGGTTAGTAAGACCGGGGAAATGCCGGTGAGTTTAATTGCTGCGTTTATTTTCTCTTTCAGTTACCGAATTATGGGTAATTCCGGTAACCCGTCCACAACAATTGGCTGCACCGCAGCGGCAATTAAAGGGCTCCATATGTTCATCCAAAAAACTTGCGTAGCTGAGGGTTAGTTCTTCGCCTTGCTGAATATTGCGCAAAGCCACTACATTTAAGCCTTCATAAGCGGTGTTCGGATCGCAACTGTGATTTTGTGGTGCCCAGTTTGCCGGGTTATTATCCCAGAGCAAAAATACCTCTTTACTGAGCGGATAAGCGTATTTTCTAAAAGTTTCTAATTCCTTAACATCCCAGTAACGCTCTACATAATTGCGGGTTACCATGCGCTGGGCCATCTCTTCTCCCTTAAAAACCAACGCTTTAGCAGGCAAATTTTGCGTTGCATAAATGCCATAACCGGCAATGGCATTGCCCTTCATAATGTATTTTTTCTGGTTGCGTTGATGCCGGGCAATGCCCTCATCAACGATTTTTTTAAGAAAACCTGCCTGGCCAATGCCATCGGCTTTTAAGATATAGTCGGCCGAGCCCTCGTATCCATCTTTATAAAAAACAGAGCAGGTAAAATTTATTTCCAGGAAGAAGATCTCATTTTGGGCGTTCACCCTAAAATCGAGCCGGGCATAACCGGCGCCTCCAAAACCCTGGAAAATTTGCAGGGCCGCATCTTTTAATTCGGCTTCCAAAACAGGGTCGCTGCAGGGGATATTTGCTTCGGGGTGCAGCTCAGATGTTTTTAAGGCATAGGTTTTAAATGCAAAACCCTCCGGGAAAATATATTCTATGGGTTTAAATACCGTGCAGGATTTTTCATCATCGGCATTGGCAACCAGCATTACGGTAAACTCACGGCCTTCAATATATTCTTCAATCAGCAGCGGTCCGTATTCTTCTAAAATCTCACTGCACTTTTGTTTCAGTTCTTCTTTGTTATGAACTAAAGATTGTTGATCTATACCCAAACTATCGCCTGCTTTATCGGGCTTTACAAACAAGGGATATTTTAAATGAGCGCAGGCTAATTCAATACCGTCGAGTGTTTCAATCAATGCAAAGGCAGGTGTTTTAATACCCGCCACATAAGCCACATATTTCATGAGGTCTTTGGGCGGATCGTATAATAAAGATGTTGGACCGGTAAAAGGCATGTTCAGCAACTCCATAAAATAGATTACATCGATAGAAGGCACACTCCATTCCAGGTATCCTTCGCAAAGGTTTACAAAAACATCGTAGTTTTTTTTCTTAAGCTCTTTAAGTTGTTTGTAGGTAGATAATTTATTCAGCAGCACATGATCAAAACTGGCATCGGGCATTAAGTGGCTGATATCTCTTGGTGGATCATAATTTTGGTAATCAACATCGGATGTAGAATAGTCGGGCTGGAGGACGCACAAGCGAAAACCCCCCGGCCCCCCAGCCCCCTCTATCTCCCCCGACGGGGGAGGAAATGGAGAAGATTGTTGCGGAGATTGGTTTTGATTTTGTGGTTCTTCCATGTGGTAGTCTGCTTATTATCCGCAGAAGATAGTTTATGCAATACGCCTTTTTAACTGGCTTGCCGAGAGGCGGGTGAATGCATCATTGATAATTTCGGCTACCAGTTGGGTAAAACTTACGTTGCTAAAACGAAGAATGGCGCCTATTGAAGTATAATTTTCATCCTCACTTAATCCGCATTGGGCATTTACTTCAAGCACATATAATTTACCGGTTTCTTTATCCATTCTTATATCGGCACGGGTGTAGCCGCAACCTTTGCAGGCAACAAATGCATCCCAGCTTATCTTTTTTATTTCATCAATCAGCGATTCATCAGGCAAAGCGTATTCATAAAAATTGGCCTCGTTGGGCATAGGGGTTTCTTCTTCATAAATTTCCCAAAGCCTGTCGAAAGAAAGGAATTTTTCCTGCTCAGGTAAAGATTCATGAAAGACCCTTTCAACCGGGGTATATATTTTTGCTTCTTTCAGATTGTTGTACGAGCCCGATATCAGCACCGTAAACTCGGGACCGGTAATAAAAGATTCTGCTATCAGTCCATCAGCAGCAAGATCCCATCCGCGGTAGCCGGCAAACATTTTATTTACCTGTTCCTGTAATTCAGTTTGATTGTGAACAACATTTTTTATGCCTACGCCCATGCTTCCTCCGGAGATGGATGGCTTAACAATAACAGGCGTGCCGAGTGATTCAAAAATGTTTTCAATATCTTCTTTATCATCTATAGCCTTCCATTTGGCCGAAGGAACACGGGCTTTATCAAAAGCCTTTTTCATGGGTATTTTAGATGTGGTGATGCGGTAAAAGTATTCATCAGAACCGGTGTAGATCAAGCCCTTTTCTTCCAATAACTTTACAACCGAAATACCGGGCGTTCCATTTATCTCATCACCATCGCACAAATTAAAAACCACGGGTGTTTTATGGGCAAAGTCTTTTTCCTTAGCAATCAAATCAATAATGCATGCATAATCATTAATGGTAACCGGTTGCCATTCCCACTCAATGCCCAGTTCGGCAAAAACTTTTTCGTACTCGGCAATGCTTTGGCTAAAGTCGTAGTAATAATCAATGTTGGCATCGCTGGTTTCTAAAAGCGGTGCCAGAACCCAAACTTTAATTTGATGATTGGTAAATGAAGACAACAATGGTTTTAATGAAGCCATAGAATAAAATGGGCGGCTACAGGGATAATTTTTGTCTTACCTGTTGCCTGATGAAATCGGTTAATTTATATTTTGAAAGCGTTTCAACAGAAAGATGCGAAGCGCCGTTTATTAACTGAATACATGCAGCACTGCCGCAGTTGCAAACAAAGGGCTGGGCCATTTCCCACTCGGTGGATGGATAGAAAAAACTAAACTCATCACCTGGCTGCATGGCTTGTAAACAAACCAGTTCCATACTTGTGGTATTAAAAAAAGCGTTGGGGCTGCAGCTATGGTTCATGTATTGCAAAAACTCCGGCTGCAGTGTAATATGCCTGCTGGCACCGGTTTGCACGGTTAAATAAGTTGCAAAAGATTGGCTTGTGGCTGCGCTGAACTTACAGATAACATCGCCGGGAGCAAAACTAACCGCAGCAAATAGCGCTTTTTGATTGGTTTCGTTGTCAAGTAAAACATTTGCAAAAATGTGATTACTGATAAGTTCGGAAGATTGTGCAGTTATAGAAGTTTTTATCATGCTGGTTTGGATGGGAATTACCCGTAAAAGTTTAAAATTGGTTTACTTTATTTTTAACAAGCATTTCTATTAAGTAAATGTATAAAAGCATTGAGTAATAAAAAAGATAAAGGGCAGTTATTATTGAATGGTGGATTAATAGCGATATTGTGTGTATAACCGCATGATGTACTTTTACAATTAATTACATCCATTTTATGTCAACAGAGCCCAATCAACCCAATCCCGAATTATTGCTGCAACTGGTAAAAATGAAAATGCCTTTTGGTAAATACAAAGACAGAGTTTTGTGTGACTTGCCGGTATCTTATCTGGAATGGTTTCAGCAAAAAGGTTTCCCCAAAGGAAAACTTGGCATGTTATTGCAAACCTTATACGAGATAAAGATTAACGGACTGGAAGATTTACTGCGGCCACTTAAGGGCATTTGATTTTTTAATTGGCAATGGCAAAGGTTAAATAAACATAAGGGTTGATAGACCATTCATTATTCATCTCCTGGTTAATATCGCCATACCTCGGGTCGAGCATGTTACCCGATTCATTGATCTCCCAAAGGGTAAGTGGTTTTTTACCGGCCTCAGTTTGTAAAATTTCCGGTATCATTTCTTTAAGCATACCGTTCCAGCAAAGTAAAATAAGCTGTTCTTTTTGAGAAAGTTGCTTGTCGTTTTTATTACCGTTCAATTCGCACCAATCTCTTTTAAAGAAATTGCTGTTGCTGAGTAATAATATTTCCTGGTTGGTAGAAGTATTTTTCATTTTTTGAGGTTTAAGTAGCTGCTCAATACTATGATTCGGATTTATAGGAAATGTAATAAATCAGTGGTTTAATTTCTTGTTAATAACGTAAAAAGTATGATTTAAAAATGGCAAGTTGTCCGGGGGTTGATAAATATAAAGAATCTACATCGCTGCCGGGTTTTTGGGTGTGGGGTCCCGATAGCCATTGGGACGACACAATGGTTTCAGCGCTACGATTAACAAAAAAGACCCAACCTAAGTTGAGTCTTCTTGTGGTGTGGGGCGGGATTGAACCGCCGACACAAGGATTTTCAGTCCTTTGCTCTACCAACTGAGCTACCGCACCTCCTTGAATATCGAATATCAAACATGGAATGTTGAATTTCGAAATCGGGCTGCAAAAATAAGGGTTTCTGCCAAATATTAATATGCAATTTCAAAATTAGCCCGCAGATTTCGCAGAATTCGCAGATAATACTATTTTATATCTGCGAATTCAGCGAAATCTGCGGGGAAACTTCTTAATTTCCGTATTCGCATAAAAACTTAATACGCATTAGCTTTAGCTGCTCCCAGTTAAAATTGCTCTCCGCCAGCTCTTCCTGCGCAACCTGAAGGGATGATGTTTCGCAGCTTTTAAAATATTCCATTATCTCGTCCTGCTCATATTCGTCCACCATTTCGTCAATGGCATAGTCAAGGTTTAGCTTTGTGCCGCTGGCAACAATGGTCTCCATTTCTTCTAAAAGTTCATCAATACGCAGGTCACGGGTTTTAGCCACCGTTTCCAACGGGATCTTTTTATCAATGTTTTGTATGATGAATATCTTATTATTATTGCGGTTTACCACGCTCTTCATCACAAAATCATCCGGCTTTATAATGTCGTTTTCTTCTACATACTTTGTAATAACATCTAAAAAAGGTTTGCCATAACGCAACGCTTTTCCTTTGCTTACACCGCTAATTTTTTCCAGTTCGGTCATGGTTGTGGGGAACATCGTGGCCATATCTTCCAGGCTATTTTCTAAAAAGATAACAAAGGGAGGCAGGTTCTTTTCTTTGGCTACTTTTTTACGCAGGTCTTTCAAAAGCAACATTAATTTTTCATCTGCTGCGGCTAAATCTGCCGCTGCCTGTTCGCTTTCTTCATCATCAGCATTGGCTTCCTCAAACAAATTATTCAATGCAATTTTAAAGGTTGTTGGTTTTTTTAAGAAGGCAGTACCGGCTTTTGTTATTTTAAGTAAACCATATTCCACAATATCTTTTTCAATCAAGCCAGCCAAAAGCATCTGCCGTATCAGGCTGTTCCAAAAATGATTTTCTTTATCGTTGCCGCTTGCAAAAACATCCAGCTCTTCATGCCGGTACATTTTCACCTGCGGGGTTGCCTTACCTGCAAGAATTAGCAACGTGTATTCAACAGGAAATTGTTCGCCTAAAGCTTTTACAATTTTTAAAACAATTACTGCATCATCCTTTGCTTCAATTTTTTCTTTGGGGTTTAAACAGTTATCGCAATGGCCGCAGCTTTTTTTATCATCGTAATGTTCTCCAAAATAATGCAGCAGTATTTTACGTCGGCACACACTGCTTTCGGCGTAAGCAACGGTTTCGTTAATTAACTGGGCACCCACTTCTCTTTCGCTCAAAGGTTTGTCTCTCATTAAATGTTCCAGCTTGGCAACATCTTTATGAGAGTAGTAGAGTATACATTTTCCTTCCATGCCATCACGTCCGCCACGGCCGGTTTCCTGGTAATAATTTTCTATTGATTTGGGAATGTTGTAGTGGATAACAAAACGAATATCAGGTTTATCTATACCCATACCAAACGCAATGGTAGCAACAATTACATCTACATCTTCATTTAAAAACTGGTCTTGCCTTTCGGAACGTAATTTACTGTCTAACCCTGCATGATAAGCCACCGCTTTTATACCGTTTGCCATGAGCATTTTTGCAAGCTCCTCAGTTGTTTTTCGGTTAAGCGTATAAATGATACCGCTTTTACCTTTGTGCTGCTGAATAAAACGTACAATGCTTTTATTGGTTTGATCCAGGTTTATTTTAGGCTGAATTTCGTAATATAAATTGGGCCTGTTAAAAGAAGAGATGAAAATTTTTGCTTTACGCAACCCAAGGTTCTTAATAATATCGCTTTGTACTTTTGGCGTAGCTGTTGCGGTTAATGCAATCACCGGAATCGTTTCATCAATCAGGTCCATCATCTCCCTTAGCCTTCTATACTCCGGTCGGAAATCGTGTCCCCATTCCGAAATACAATGTGCTTCATCTACTGCAAAAAAAGAAATTTTAAGCTCTTTAAAAAAAGCAATGTTCTCTTCCTTTGTCATGGTTTCGGGAGCCACATAAAGCATTTTGGTTTTGCCCGAAGTAAGATCGTCTTTTACAATTTTTTGCTGGCCTTTGTTTAAGGTACTGTTTAAAAAATGAGCCACATCATCTTTGCTGCTGTAACTGCGTACCAGGTCAACCTGGTTTTTCATTAATGCAATTAATGGAGAAACAATAATGGCAACACCCTCACTGATCATTGCCGGTAACTGGTAACACAAACTTTTACCGCCACCGGTTGGCATGATGACAAAAGTATCATTTCCGTTCAGCAGGCTTTCAATAATTTCTTCCTGAGGGCCTTTAAAACCATCAAAACCAAACTGGTCCTGCAGTTGTGTAGCCAGGTCGGGCTGGTTTTTTAAAGCTGCTTTTATAGCAATTTTAGGCTTCGGTTCTTTTGCACTGGATTTTGTTTTGGCCATAATTTTATCTCAGGGATATTTGTCCTTTATGTTTTTGAATACTCATGCTTTTTTTTAGGGCAGCGAAGGTAATTTAAAAACGCTGCAAAATCAAACCCAATCTGCTTTAACGGCAAACAATTAACAGTTGATTTAATCATTTAAGATAAACAAAATAAATTAAGATACAAAAAATCAATGCGTAAAAAATTTATCCAAAAAAAATGTAGTGGTATTACTACAAGCGAACGTTCTTTGCATTATGAATGATTTGAAGTAGGTTTGCCCTTTACTGATGAATACAGAAAAAATTATACCGCTTGCTTTACGCACAATTGAACTGGAAACCAACGCAATCAGTGGATTAAAATTTTTTATAGAGGATCATTTTGTAAAAGCGGTTTCTGTTGTTGCGGCCTCTAAAGGAAGGTTGATTGTAAGTGGTATTGGAAAGAGTGCCATCATTGCCCAAAAAATAGTTGCCACATTAAACAGTACAGGAACGCCTTCCGTATTTATGCATGCGGCCGATGCCATACATGGAGACTTGGGTATGATACAAACCGATGACGTTGTATTGGTAATAAGCAAAAGCGGCAACAGCCCCGAAATAAAAGTGCTGGCTCCTCTTGTAAAAAATTTTGGAAACACCCTGATTGGCATGGTTGGTAACACTGCATCTTTTCTGGCGCTAAACAGCGATATTGTTTTAAACACAACGGTTGAGCAGGAAGCTTGCCCCATTAACCTGGCACCAACAAGCAGCACAACAGCACAAATGGTAATGGGCGATGCATTGGCGGTTTGCCTGATGGAACTAAAAGAATTCAACAGTAACGATTTTGCAAAATATCATCCCGGCGGTACGCTCGGAAAAAAATTATACTTAAGGGTACAAGAACTGGCTGCACAAAATGCCAAACCCCAGGTGCTACCAACAGCAACTCTTAAGGAAGTAATTATTGAAATGACGCAAAAAAGACTGGGTGCCGCTGTTGTTATTGATGGCACAGAAAATATACTGGGTATTATTACCGATGGCGACTTAAGAAGGATGCTTGAAAAAGCCGATACATTTGAAAACCTGCGGGCAAAAGATATAATGAGCAGTAACCCCAAAACAATTGCCGCAGATATACTGGCTGTGCATGCAATTGAGGAAATGCGTAAACACAATATCAGCCAGTTGGTTGTTGAGGAAAATAATAAGTATGCAGGAATTATACATTTACACGATTTAGTGAAAGAAGGAATTATATAGCAAAGAACATGAGCAAAAATAATTACGTAGCCATCATGGCCGGGGGAATCGGAAGCAGGTTTTGGCCTATTAGCCGTACAGATTTTCCAAAACAGTTTCTGGATATTTTAAACACAGGACGCACATTGATACAGGGAACATTTGACCGCTTTGCAAAATTTGTACCTATAGAAAATATTTACATCATCACTTTTGAGCATTATAAGGACCTTGTTGCTAAACAACTGCCCCAACTGCCTGTTGAAAATATTCTTTGCGAACCCTCCCGTAAAAACACAGCACCCTGCGTTGCCTATATATCTTATAAACTGCAGCAATTAAATGCAAATGCCAACTTAATTTGTGCACCGGCTGACCATATAATTACCGATGAAACTGCATTTGAAAAAGTTTGTAAAGATGCTTTGCACTTTACATCGAACATAAAAGGGCTGGTAACACTTGGCATAAAACCCACGCACCCCAACACCGGCTATGGTTATATACAATACGAGCCAAATGCGGTAAGCGATAATGTGTATAAAGTAAAAACTTTTACAGAAAAACCTGATCTTGAGCTTGCAAAAACATTTATAGCCAGCGGAGATTTTTTATGGAACGCAGGTATCTTTGTGTGGCAGGTTAAAAACATTGTTAAAGCATTTGAAAAACATTTGCCCGAGCTGGCCGACGTGTTTGAAGCAGAGAAAAACAATTTCAATACAAAAAAAGAAAGAGAGTCCATTGTACGGATATATCCGCAGTGCATAAACATTTCTATTGACTATGCTGTGATGGAGAAAGCAGATAACGTTTACATTATTCCTTCATCGTTTGGGTGGAGCGACCTGGGCACCTGGGCAAGCACCTACGAAAACCTGGATAAGGATTACCTGGGAAATGCTGTTGTTGGCAATCAGGTAATGGTGATAGACGCCACTAATAATATGGTTCATGCAGAGAATAAGAAATTAGTTGTATTACAGGGGCTTGATGATTTTGTAGTAGTGGATACCAAAGATGTTTTACTCATCTGCAAAAAAGAAAAAGAACAGGACATTAAGGAATATGTTGCCGAAATAAAAAGAAACAAGGGCGACAAGTACTTGTAGATAAAATATTTTGTACTATTTAAATGTATGTCAGGGTAAGCTTGCCGAACCGGGTGTTAATAGTAAACCCGCCTTCAACATCTTTCGACAAGCTGCTAATGACAAGTGAATTAAAGGGTTGATCAACAATTTTTTTGCAAAATTGAATTTAGCTATCCGCAGGATCCTGCGGACAAAGACTCGAAGCCACAAAGGAAAATGCATAGCATTTTTCTACTTCGTGCCGTCGAGCCTTCGTGGCAAGCCCTTTTCGCAGCGAAGCTGAGAAAAAAATCTCATTGTCATTTGCAACCCGTCCCGACTTTTCGGGAAGAGCTTAAAATATTTTTATGAGTGCTTCAAGATGACAACGCTAACAGTATAATGTTTTACCGATAAGAAAAAAATTATTGAATTACTACTGATTAAAAAAAAACCCGTTTGATACCAACCATACAAAGCAAACTGCCCCATGTTGGCACCACCATTTTTACTGTAATGAGTGTGCTTGCAAACGAACATAAAGCTATTAACCTGGGCCAAGGTTTTCCAGACTATGCAATGAGCGAAGAGTTAATTGATCTTGTAAACAAAGCAATGAAAAGCGGGCATAATCAGTACGTACATATGAACGGTTTGCCTGCACTAAGAGAACAACTGGCCGAAAAAATTGAAGGGTTGTATTCAACAAGTATAAATGCCGAAACAGAAATAACCATTACACCCGGCGGTACTTATGCCATATACACTGCACTTACCACCATATTACAACCGGGCGATGAAGTAATTGTTTTTGAGCCTGCTTACGATAGTTATATACCCAATATTGAAATTAACGGAGCTGTACCGGTTTTAATTCCGCTGGTTTACCCCGATTATAAAATTGACTGGGAACTGGTAAAGCAAAAAATTACACCCAGAACAAAACTCATTATGCTGAACACACCGCACAACCCAACGGGTGCTGTGTTGGGGGCAGACGATATTATACAATTACAAAGCATCGTTAAAGGCACCGGCATTTTTATTTTGAGTGATGAAGTGTATGAACATTTGATCTTTGATGGTAAGCAGCATGAGAGTATGTTGCGGTATCCTGATTTATACGAAAGAAGTTTTGTTTGCTTTTCTTTTGGCAAGATTTATCATTGCACTGGCTGGAAGCTTGGCTACTGTGTTGCACCCGAAGCCTTGATGAAAGAGTTTAGAAAAGTACACCAGTTTAACTGCTTTACCTGCAATAGCCCGGTACAGTTTGCGCTTGCAGATTTTTTAAAACAAAAAGAAAACTATTTACAGCTTGGTGATTTTCTGCAGCAAAAAAGAGATTATTTGAAAACGCTGATGCTGCAAACAAAGTTTACGCCGCTGCCATCTTACGGAAGTTATTTTCAATTATATAGCTATGCAAATATTACCGATGAAAGCGAAAAAGATTTTGCCATCCGCCTAACAAAACAATACGGAGTAGCCACCATACCCACATCTGCCTTTTATAAGAATGGTGAGGAAAATAAAGTGCTACGCTTTTGTTTTTCTAAAAATGAAAATACCCTGGAGGAAGCTGCCAACAGGCTGATAAAAATTTAACGCCGCAGGTATCTGGCCACTACATGAACCTTGAGCTTTCCAATGTATCCGCAAATCAGGATTTTCTTAATTCTTCAGCTTATTAGCAGTGGCCTTACACCTAAAAAGCCCACCTAAAATACCAATTCCTGTAAAGTGTTACGCACATAGGTTTACATAATTCCTACATTATCATATTTATCCATCTTCTTTTTTATAGTGGAACAGTTTTTGAATCTGTTTAAGAAACAAAAAAGGAATATCATGAAAACTGCCAGTTACATATACGCTGCTTTAATGGTTGCATTTACCATTGCAGCATGCTCTGCACCGGTGCATGTTGCAAAAGACGATTCTGTAAATCTCAGCAAATACAAAACATATATGTGGGTAGATACAAGGTACAATCAAAACGATAATACAATCAGGCCAACATCTTATGCAGATATCAGTGTAAGAAACGCGGCTAATGCAGAATTAAAAAATGCAGGGTGGACAGAAGTATCAAATAACCCGGACATTCTTGCAAGCTATGATGTGCTTGTACAGAATACTACAGCACGTAGATCGGATCCGGTTTACACACAATCTTATACCCGTACCTATTACAACCCCCGGTTAAGAAGATGGAGCAATATTTATTATCCTTCGGAGTTTTTAGGATATAACAATTATGAAGTGCCGCTTACAGAGGGTACCATAACCATTACGTTAACAGATGCAAATACGGATAAAGCAATATGGCAGGGGTGGACAACGGAAGATTTAAATTACAGCCGAATTACACCGGAACAGATTACAGCAAGTGTACATAATATTTTCAGCAAGCTTAATGCGGTATCGAAATAAACTTGCCTCACAAAATACTGTTTAAAAAACCTGGGTTGTATTTACCCAGGTTTTTTTGTTTAAGTAATCAGCAATAAACCAGACATTAAACCCCGAACTGCTGCAGGTGATGATCCACATGTTTATACATGCTCTGCCCCCATTGTTCTGTAGTAAATGACCCAAACATAGGGTGCGGAAAGCGGCCAACATTATACGGGCCACCATTGTGAAACTGATTTATCAAATCTATCAATCCCTGTTTTTCTTTTTCAAAATCACGACTGCCTTTAATTATAAAATTGGGTGCCGTTGGCAGATTCTTTTTCCAGGGAGATTCGTTGTATAGCTTTTTCTTAAATGCCCAGCCTAATAATAAGCCTATAAACATGCGGGGCATTTTTTTATCGCTCAGCGGTACTTTAAATGCTTCTTTGCAATGTGCCAGCATTTGTGCTGCATCCATTTTGCCCCATTGGCGCTGGGTTTGAGGGCTGAGCATATTGATGCGGTTTATGGTTTCAGTGTATGTGTCTTTGTTGAATAAGTTTTTCATTTGCTGTTTGCTTCGGTGATTTTTGTCAGGTAATTTGCCATGGTTAGATTTTTGATTGCTCGTTCAAGGAACAACATTTTATTTATTGCTGCAAGGTAAGAGTTAAATCACGACGGTGGACAATGCATCTCATTTTATGTTTGTTGCTCATTTTTTTAATAAAAACAATAAAGGAATATCTACTCTTTTATTCCATGACCGCTCACTATGGTCCTGACCTGGGAAATATTTTGTCATCCAGTTTTTACCTGAAAAACCTTTTGATAGCATAACAGCATCTGCCTTTTGTTGAATTGCAGGATAGAGCGCATCCAGAGTTTGGTCGCCACAATCAAAATAGATTTTATGATTTTTAGGATTGGGTAGATGTGTTTTTAGATAATTAGTAAAAGCATCAGGGATGGGATTGTTTTGCAACGACCATATACCCGGCCAGTGGGTGCTTAAACAGGCAGCACCGGCAAACACATCGGGATATTCACAGATGGCATACAGCGAAATTAAACCGCCCATACTGCTGCCCATTATAAAAGTGTTTTCTTTTTTGGGTGAAGTTGCATACGTGCTGTCAATAAAAGGTTTTAGTTCCGTTACCAGAAATTTTAAATAGTTGTTTGATGCTGGCTTAAAAATTCCTGTTATTCTGCCTGCCCTCAGCAGTTGTGCGGTTACTGTATCTTTTTGCACTTGCGTTAACAATTCGTAAGGTTGTTGAGGAAAATAATCCGGGTGTCTTGTTGCGCCACCGTTCCAGATGCCCACAACAATTACATCTTTTAATTTTCGGGTGTTATTCAGTTTGGCAATCACATCATCTATTTCCCAGACCTGGTGGTTCCAGGTAGTGTTTGAATCAAAGAGCATTTGCCCGTCGTGCATGTACAGTACATTGTATTTTTTGTTTGTGCTGTATTTAGCGGGCAACCAAACATCTATATTTCTTGCAGTAACAAATTTTGACTGAAAATTTTCATGGCGCTTGATAATACCAGAAGCAGCAACTGGCATTTGTGCCCACATAGCCATGCTGAAATTTAAACTAATGATGAGAGCGAGTAATGACTTCATGATTACCGGTTTTTAAATTTCAGTTATAGCGTAGTGGCTTTAACAACTAAATGTACTTCAATTTTGTTTTATTTGCGAAGCAGACGACGGCGTAAAAAACCTGATGTTAATGGTAGGCTTTTCTCTTCACCTGTTTAAAATCAACAGTTTTAAAGAATCTGTCTCAATCTTATACTGAGTTGGATGTGTTTTATAGAAATACTTTGGCCTTCTGTTAGTCACCAAAAAACTAATTATTCTGTCTGCGTAAGCAAGATTAATAATTGAGTCGTTTATATTAAATTCTTTACAATAGTTTTTGAACCGTTCTGTCATAACATAGTCGAAGCATTTTTCTGATGACAAATCACTGTTAATCCTAAAAGCTAATGTCATTGGAGCAACTTTGTATCTAAATCCATTGTACGGGTTCATGTTTGCAGTCACAAATTGCCAATTGTCCTGAATAGGTTGTTGCATAGAAATGAACTCTGTCCAAAAATTTTTCAAATACCGATCAGTAATTTTTTCATGTCGGTCAGAATAAATCTTGTCATACAAAATATAAAAGCTATCGGAAAGTGGCGGAGTTTTTTGAACGGTCGAAATGATATTGTCAACCTGGTATTTTGAATAATGATTACGCCAGCCGAATTGAAAATACAGAAACAGTCCAACATATAGTGATAGAATGGCAATAAGGGCAAACTTGATAAAACGTAAAGATATTTTTTTGAAAGATTTCAAATCGGAGCGATTGCAGTTCCCACTAATTCGTAAATATACGCAACCCTTTGTATAGAATAATATTGATGCTCAAAGCAATTTTTTTTATTTGTGGGGTATGCTGCGGAATTTCACCGGTGTAAAAGAAAAAATGACGAAGCACTATCAATGGCAATGGTTGGCGTTTGCCTTATTCTATAATGTTTAACCCTTCGATGCGATCAAAATGTTTTCTGTTCAATGTTGCAAAAGCTAAATTTCCAGAAATTGCTGTGGCAGCAATAAACAAGTCTGCAATATCAATTTGCTTTCGTTTTTGCTTTAACTGGTTGTTAATAATAACAGCAATTTTCACAATATCTTTATCAAACGGAATTACATATACTCTTTGTAAAAGATCATCCCAAAAAGGAAGTTGAATTGCTGTTGCACCTGAATAAACTTCATATTCCGTAATTGCAGAGATTTGAAATTCGTAACCCGCTAAGGCAAGTTGCACAAACCTTGAATTGGCTTTCTCGGATTTTCTAAAAAGATCTATAAGTATCGATGAATCAGCTAAAACTATTTTGTTCGCCATTGATTTATAGCTTTTCGGGTTTTAGCAATTGCGCTTAATTGTTTCTTACTATAAGTTGGCGCAGATAAAAGTAATTTAACCAAGTCTGATTTCTGACCGGAGGAGGGTATTTTTTTTTCCACCTCTTTTTAAGTTTACTCCATTTAGTTGGGGGAAGTTGTTTAACAAGTTTAACCAACTGTTCAAATTCTATATCTACTTGTGCTTGCATAACGTCAAATTTAAGATTATTTAATTCGGATATTCAAAAAATGTGACGCCCAACTCTCAAATAAACACGGCTCTTTTGGCTATTTTTAAACCTACAACAACTCATACAACCTCCTCAACCTCTCCCTGGTCATCTGCTTTTCCCAATCTGGTCCCAAGGCATTTTCCCAAAGCGGTTTCATGCCCAGCGAAACGTTTATCATCTTATCAAAATCTTCATCGCTTAAACCGGCACAAATGTTTTTGGGTATATCAATGTTGTTTTTTTCTACCATGTATTTAAATTCTTTTACGCCTTCGGGGTAAAATTCTTCTAACTTATCAAATACAATGCAATTGCCAATACCATGTTTGGTGCCCAGCAAATAACTAAGGCCATAACTTACTGCATGTGCCACACCAACCTGGCTGTAGGCAATGCTCATACCGCCGGCGTAAGAAGCCATCATCAGTTTATCATCGCTGTCGGCATCCCAACCATCTTTGGTAACATACACATCCCTGCAAAGCTGCAATGCTTTTTCGCCATAGCTTTTGCTGAACTCGTTTAAAAAAGTGCCGGTTAAACTTTCAATGCAATGTATATAGCAATCCATGCCGGTGTAAAAGCGCTGATTGGCTGGTGCATTGGCCGTTAGTTCGGGGTCTAAAACTATTTGATCAAAAGGGGTGTAGTCAGAGTTCATACCCAGCTTTTTTGTTGGGCCGGTTAGTACGGTGGTGCGGCTAACTTCGGCGCCGGTGCCGCTGAGTGTTGGTATGCCCACTTTATATACACCGGGATTTTTCACCAGGTCCCAGCCCTGGTAATCAGCACTGCTGCCGCGGTTGTTCATCATTAATGAAACGGCTTTGGCAAGGTCCATGGTGCTGCCGCCTCCAATTCCTATTATACCACTAACAATACCAAATTCTTCTTTAAGCTGGTTTGCCAAACTATCTACATAGGTTGTTTTTGGTTCGTAGGTTACATCAACAAAAATAATTTTATCATTGTCTTTTGCCGGAACACGATTTACCAGTTCTTTTTCTTCGAAGAAATGATCAACCAAAAAAACCATAGGAGCATCTGCTTTACGATGCGGTGCAATAATATCCTCTAACTGATTGAAAGAGCCACGGCCATAAATTACATAGCCAACCATTTTAAAATTTCTGAATGCCATAGATTTTTTTTACTGCTGCGAAATTACAGGAATTTTATTTTTCCTTTGGCAAAAAGGTTTGCCACAGAGGCACGGAAGCACAGAAAAAATATCCCGCAGATTTCGCTGATGTCGCAGAAAAACACATCTGCGAAGTTTGCGAAATCTGAAGGATAAAATTATTTCAGCAGCGAAGTTGCTCTCACCAGATCTTCCGGTGTATCAATCTCTACACCCATGTATTCTGTAACAATCATTTTTAAGGAGATGCCGTTTTCGAGATAACGCAGGCACTCAATTTTTTCTGCGGCTTCAAGCGGTGTTATTGGCCAGGCGGTAAAATTTAATAAGGCCTGTTTGCGAAATGCATACACACCAATATGCTCGTAGTAAACCGGTGTAATGTTTTTATCGCGATGGTAAGGTATGGGGCTGCGGCTGAACATAAGCGCATTCATGTTTTTATCAACAGCCACTTTCACATAGTTAGGATCGGCAATAAATTTTTCTTCGTGTAAAACCTGCATTAAAGAAGCTACCTGTACATTTTTATCTGTAAAAACCTGCAACAGTTTTTCCAGCGGTTCTTTTTGTACAAAGGGTTCATCGCCCTGCACATTCACTACAATATCAACGTTCATATCAGCAATGGCTTCTGCAATGCGGTCGCTGCCGCTTTCGTGTGCTGCAATGCTCATAACTGCTTTACCTCCATTATTAATTATTTCGTTGAAAATTATTTCACTATCGGTAACCACCATTACTTCATCAAAAAGATTGGTAACAACAGTGTTATCATAAGTGTGGCGTATGACGGTTTTATCGCCCAGCATCTGCATTAGCTTGGCCGGAAAACGTGTGGCAGCATAACGTGCCGGTATCATGGCAATTTTTTTCATTAGCTGATTAAAGCAATTTAAAATGAAGGAGGAAGTTCGCTAAAATATTTTTTACAATTGGTACAGCGGTAACCTTTGCTGTAGGTAGCTGTTTGTCCGAATAAAACCTGGTTTTTTAACCTGCCCCAAAAATCGGTTGGCTTATTTGTTTTTTCTTCAATAATTAATGCGTGGCTTTTGCAATTGGGGCAGGCAAGATCTTTCAGGTAATCGTTCTCGGCTTCTGTCATCAATAATAAAGCCCGGTCATAATCTTTTGCTTCAACCAGTAATTTTATGCCGCCAACTGCCGCATTCAGCAACGGGTCCATGGTCACAATATTTTCATCCTTCAACTGGCATTTTATTTCGTGCGCTGTCATCAGACCCATAGTCATGTTAGCCAGCATGTAATTATCGTAGGTTGCTATCTGTCTAAATTCCATATTATTTATTGTTTTCCGTCAATAATTATCGGCGTATTTCCTTTGCCCATTACAATCACTTTTGCATTAGCACTCAATGCCAGTTCTTTCATGGCTTTTATTTGCTCGTACTGCAACTGCTGATCGGTTAAGCCGGTGTTGATGATGCGCTGGTAATCGGCAATACCCTGTGCTTCTACCCTTTTACGCTCTGCTTCCTGCTTTTCTTTCAGTAACACAAACTCCATTTTTTTTGCATCCTGCTCTGCATTTATTTTAGATTCAATGGATGCTTTTACAGAATTAGGCAAAGTAATATTTCTTACCAGCAATTGCTCCAGCATCAAACCACGTTTTTTAAAATCTTCTTCAATTGTTTTATAAATGCGATTTTGAAATTCTTCTCTTTTATTACCAAACAAATCTACAGCCTGGTAATACACTGCGTTGTCACGTATTTTTGTACGTGTAATTGGGCGTACAATTTTATCGCGGTAATCAATTCCGGTTTCTCTTAACAATTTTGGCGCATCTCCTGCTACTACTCTGTATAAAACGGTAAGGTCAATAGTTACTTCCAGGCCATCGCTGGTTAATACTTTTATAGCATCGTCGCCTACTTTATTACCTTCATCGTTTACACCGCTCATAGTGTAGTTCTGGGTTTTTACATCCAGCCTTTTTACATCCAGCAACGGATTAATAAAATGCAGGCCACTGCCCATCACATCATTTTGAATACTGCCGAACAAAACTTTTACGCCCACTTCACCGGCATCAATTTGTTTTACACAGGCACTAAAAATGCCCAGTAAAATAAAAATAATGCCCGCAATGCGGCCAATGGGTTTAAATTTTGACAGTGCGGGATTATTTTTTAAGGCAACAGCAGTTACAATTAACAATATAACTCCGAGGATTATTAAAAACATGGTATTTAGTTTTAGAGCTGTAAGTTCAATAAAATAATTAATAATAGCGGTACTGATTTTAATCAGTAATTCTGGACTTATGAAGAAGGGCTTCTGTAAGTATATAATCAGGCTGGATAGAAAATGCAACAACCCAGTCATTAAAATAAATACAACGCAGATTTAGTTTGTTGAAAGTTGCATTGTTACAGAGCTTTATTATTTGACCATCATTTAGCGTTGTCTGTAAAAAGTGCTCAAACCTTTCAAGCCAGCGGAGCCCGGCATTTTCTGTATTGTTATCCTCAATAAAATTTACAAGGCCAGATAAGGATGCAAAAGCTTCTGTTGTATAATTAACCTGCATTATAGGAATTACGGATTATTTCATGCGCATTTTCCATGGAAATCATCCCACTCTTGCGGCTTTTTTCGATCATTGCAGATAATTGGGTTGGGCTTAGAGATTTGCCTGGAAGAAATAAATTTTCCTCAGTATCATCTACCAAAAAAAGTTGAAGTTGATTTTGTTTTGCAAACGCCAAAAGCTTATCAATATCAGCTTTACTTGTATCATTTAGTTGAAATAGCATAAGTAAAATTACATTTTTTTATATGACTATGGTTAACAAATAAAAAAACCGCTTTCATTTCTAAAAGCGGTTAAAAATATCAAGCTGCATGTTCCCCCTCATTCTGAACATAGTCGAAGGGCAGCGGGTTAGGGGGTTAATTATTCAACATCAGCGGCATCACCAGCATCAGCAACTCTTCACCTTCGCCCTGCTCGGTTGGTTTTATAATACCTGCTTTGGTAGGCGTACTCAGCTCCATATTAATATCGCCGGTATCGGCACCGCCCAGCATTTCAATTAAAAATTTTGCATTGAAAGCAATTTGAAGGTCTTCACCATCATACTGGCAGGCCATGCGCTCGTTACCTTCAAAACTAAAATCAACATCCTGCGCCGCCAGTTGTAATTCGCTGCCGGTGATGGTTAATGCAACCTGGTTGGTGCTTTTGTTACTGAACACACTCACACGGCGTAAGGCATTTTGAAAATCATGTTTGTTAACCGTCATTTTATACGGATTGTCAACCGGTATAACCACTTTATAATCGGGGAAACGGGCGTCTATCAAACGACAAACAAGTTCGGTAGTACCATGTTTTACAAATAAATGATTGCTGTTGTAGGAGATATTTAATTCATCCTCGTTATCAGGCAAAGCGCTCTTTAATAAGTTCAACGGTTTTTTAGGAACGATAAAAGAATCTTTATTAGGGCAGCTTACATCATTACGGGTGTAGCGTACCAGGCGGTGTGCATCGGTAGCAACAAAAGTGATGGATTTTTTATCCAGTTCAAAAAACACACCCGTCATAGCCGGGCGCAGGTCATCGTTACTTACGGCAAACAAAGCTTTATTAATGGCGGTAACCAAACCAGATGATGACATGGTAAAAGCATTGGCATCATCTGCAGCCGGTTCTTTGGGGAAATTATCGGGTGTTTCGCCCATTACCTTGTATTTACCATTATCGCTGGTAATTTCAACTGCAAAATTCTTATCAATATTAAAAGTAAGTGGCTGCTCGGCAATATTCTTCAGCGAGTCCAGCAATATTTTTGCAGGAATACACACTTTGCCGCTTTCTTTTGCTTCAACATCCAGGTGAACCTTCATCACGGTTTCCAGGTCGGTGGCAACAACAGTGAGTTTGTTTTTTTCAATTTCAAACAAAAAATCTTCCAGTATGGGTAATACGGTATTGGCATTAATTACACCGCTGATCTGTTGCAGTTGCTTAAGCAGGGCCGATGAGGAAACGATAAACTTCATAATTATATCTTTAGTTGGCAAATATATAAAATTAACGGGGCTAAAAATACAGGGTATTTGGCAAGATTAAAGGTTTTAATTTTTGGGCCGGTTTTACACGTAAAGACGAATTTGACCTAAGCTTGCTTTTACAATATTTTCAGCTTGCGAAAAGCAATACCGCAATTATACAATTAAAGAAGCCTCTTATACATCAAAGTAAAATTATTGCTCCGCTTTTTTTATATTTATGGCAGATGCCGAAACTTATTCATAATATATGTGTTGTCTGCTGCCTGATGATAATGACCAGTCCCTCATTTTCACAATCAACACAAACCATATTTTACACAACCAAAGATGGGCTTCCTTCCAATTCCATTTACAGATCTGTTTTAGATAATCATGGTTTTTTGTGGATAGCTACCGATAACGGGCTGGCTAAGTTTGATGGAAAAAATTTTAAAGTTTACACCACAGCACAGGGCCTGCCCGACAATGAAATAACCGACATTTTTATTGACAGCAGCAACCGTATGTGGGTAACTCCTTTCAGGCGCACAACCGCATATTATAACCCGCTTAAAGACCGGTTTGAAAACGAAGATACAGACCCCGAACTAAGAAAAATTGAACTGGCAAATACAAACCGGGGCAGTGTATTACAATTTGGAGGTATTGCGTTTTGTAACAACCAACGGGATTTTTTTATTTACAAGAATGGAAAAGTAACTGCATATAAAGGGGTAATTAATATAAACAAATCGGCAACCCCGGAAAAAATAATTGAGTTTTCCCCGCAAAAATACCTCATCATCAGCCCAGACTCGATGAGGACTTTTACTAAAGGCAAATTCATAAAATCATTTGCGCTTGAAACAGATTTTTTTTATAGCGAATACTTTAACCATACGCTATACATCAGCTCGGGCAATGAAATAAAAAAATACCAGGTCGATGAAAATGGAGATATAAGTTTAATATTAAAAAAAACGCTTCCTTTTGACATCCGTATTTTTTGCCGGTCGGGTAAAGATCTTGCTGTAACCACATTAAACCGAACTACTTATCCATTAGATTCTGCAACACTTGAATTAAAAGACCCGTTGTTGTATAATATTGCGGTAAGAAATGTACTGGTAGATAAAAACGGCAGTGCCTGGATATCCACCATTGACAGGGGTTTAATAAAGATTCAGCAAAAAAGAATCTCCTCTTTTACGATAACCGATAAAGCACTGAATGATGAGATAACACAAAACTTCAATTCGCTCATCATACAAGGAAAAAAAATATTTGCAGGCAATAATTATGGCGAACTGGTTATTTACGACCGGGTGTATGATATTAAAAAGCGCAGCCTGGGCCCCGAGAAAAATATGGATGGCGTAATCAGGAAAATTATTGAACTGAAGGATAAAATTTTTGTAGCCAGCCAAACCGGTTCTTTTATATTAGATAAAAAAACGCTCGTTATTGTAAAGCGTTTTGAAGGCAAAGAGAATGCATCAACCAAGGCGGCTTTTTTGCTGAATGATTCGGTTTTATTACTGGGGTCACACTCACAGGCAACAGTTTATAATGTGGTTACCAATAAAATTACCGGCAGCATACTTAAAAGAGTTACAGCACTTGGAGCAACAAGTGCCACACAAATTTATATTGGCTCCAACGATGGGCTGTACCGCTGGGATAAAGATTCCCTTTTTTATTTTGGTAAAACCTATCCGGCACTCAGCTACCGCGTAACAACCATTTTAGGAACCATTGATAACCTTTTGTGGGTAGGCCTGGGCTCCGATTCGTTACTTGTTTTAAAAAATGATAGTGTTATTAAATCGATTGGCCTGGGCGATGTTATTCCCGGTAATGTATGTAAATCTTTATACAGCAATACGGCAGGCGTTATATGGCTTGGCACCAACAAAGGATTAAATAAAATTCAATACAAATTAATCAACAACCAGCTTTCTTTTTACAACACCTCTTTTGGTTTGTCAGACGGGCTGATTGGGGAACAGGTAAATGATATCAGCATCAGTAACGATACAGTTTTTGTTGCTACCAACGGCGGCATCAGTTTTTTGCCGGCTGCTTTACATTTGCCAATTGCAGACATAACCACATTTATTACCGGTGTTTCTATAAACGGTGTTGATACGCTGGTGATGAAAAGCTATACACTTCCTTACGATAAAAACGATATCAGTATCAGCTTTTCGGGCGCAGACCTTACCGGTTATGTCCCGTTGTTTGAGTACCGGCTTAACGAAGGAGCCTGGCAGAAAACTGATAAGAATAATATTGAACTCCGGCTGGCATCGGGTAAATATGATATACAAATAAGGGGCATGAAACGGGATGGCTCAGCATCATCGCAATCAGAAATCATTTCTTTTTATATTAAAACACCTTTCTGGCAAAGCGGCGTATTCTGGACTATTGCGGTAATTTCACTCTTCATCATCAGCTTTTTTGTTTTGGAAACACGCAACAAACAAAAGCGTAAAGCTGCTGTAGAAAAAGTAATAACTGAAAAAAAGTTAACCGAACTAGAGATGCAGGCACTAAAGGCACAGATAAACCCGCATTTTGTTTTTAATTGCCTTAACTCTATTAAAGGATTTATTTATGACAGGGATTATATACAGGCAGATAAATACCTTGATAAGTTTTCTGACCTGATGCGGAGTACGATTGACAATTCAGACGCGGCTATTATTTCTTTACAAAATGAAATAAGTTATTTAGACAACTACCTGCAACTGGAAAAACTCCGCTTTGAAGATAAGTTCGATTATAAAATTGAAGTGGCTGCTGATATTGATAAAGAACAGTTTTTTGTACCGGCCATGCTGCTGCAGCCCTATGTTGAAAATGCCATCAGGCATGGTATGCGTTTTTTGGAAAACAAAAAGGGGCAGATAAATATAAATGTGTTTAAAGAAAACAATTTCTTAGTTTGTGAAATAGATGACAACGGCATTGGCCGTGAAAAAGCCGCTGAGTTGAAAAGTAAAAGGCACGTGGAGTACCAAAGTAAGGGAATGAATATATCCCGGCGCAGGGCCGAGTTATATAATATAGGCCAGGAGGTTACAGATAAAAAAGATGAAAACGGAAATGCAACAGGGACAACCATAACAGTAAAAATTCCGCTCAACTTTAAATGATGATTAGCTGTGTAATAATAGACGACGAAGCAAAAAATATAAAGCTGTTGCAGAACATGCTGCAGATGCATTGCCCTGCCGTTAAAGTGCTTGCAACAGATACCGAAGCAAAAAACGGTTTGCTGTTGATAGACGAACTGCAACCGCAGCTTGTTTTTTTAGATGTGGAAATGCCGCACCTGAACGGGTTTGACCTGCTGAAGAAACTGGAGCCAGTAAATTTTGAAACCATTTTTGTTACCGCTTACAGCCATTATGCAGTGGAGGCATTTGAGCATCATGCAACCGGTTACATTACCAAACCCATCAATACCGAAAAATTAATAGCGGCAGTTAATACTGCAATCAAGCGCATCGAAGAAAAGAACATTAACAAAAATCTCTTCTCTCTTTTAGAAAAAAATACGCAGGCTGCTGCGCCCGATAAAATTCCTTTATCAACAAGCAATGGGTTGATTTTTGTAAAGCTTGCCGAAATTTTATATTGCGAGAGCAGCGGCAACTACACCAATTTCTTTTTAAGTAATGACAAAAAAATAATGGTAAGCCGCCAGTTAGGCGAATATGAAAAGCTGCTGCCCGAAGTAAATTTCACCCGCATTCATGATAAGTATATCATCAACCTTTCTTTTATTAAAGAGTATATAAAAGGCAGCGGCGGCGATGTAGTGCTGGAAAATGGAAAAGAATTACCTGTTGCCTCAAGAAGAAAAGAAGAGTTTTTAGCCAGATTTGAAAAATGGATAAAGAGGAAGGGGTAAGAAAACCTCTCTCCAACCCAGCCCCCTCTTGAACTGCGTTCGTTACCTTGCCGGGAACCCCGACGGGCAATGTCATTAATAACGATGTGACTTTGTAATCAGTCCAATCGGTACCTGCCTACCGCAGGCAGGTTTACCAAAAGCCAGCCGCACATAAGCCTGGCTTGAATTTCAGCCTGGCTACATTGGCCCAAAATGAAATTCAGTTTGGTATAAGTTAAGGTTTGTCAGGCTGAGCTTGTCGAAGCCGGTGCTATTTTTTGTACAACCCGCCTTCGACAAGCTCAGGCTGACAGCTTTTTAATTTTCTTAACTTAATGACATTGCCCGACGGGGGAGGAAATCTGGATGATTCAAGCGAAGATTAAGCTTTTCAATCAAAATGATAATTCCATAAGTCAGATATTTGAAGATTGAGGGTATCTTATATTGATTATGTTTCTCCGCATAAATCTTCTCCTTTTCCTCCCCCGTCGGGGTTCTTTGAAAAAGAACGAACGTAGTTCAGAGGGGGCCG
>Ga0209181_10003139_pt1 | contig 25965 bp, 30 predicted proteins | sample MAT05_FD_187208 | JGI IMG/M metagenome (GOLD analysis project Ga0209181, IMG submission 187208) | Freshwater microbial communities from Lake Fryxell liftoff mats and glacier meltwater in Antarctica - MAT-05 (SPAdes) (version 2) | ecosystem: Environmental > Aquatic > Freshwater > Ice > Liftoff...
TCAATCCTTGAAATCTACTGCATTTTCCGTCTTTGGGGCTTCAGCCCTAACCCTTGGCTTTACCGCAATGCCAAGTTTTGCTCTATCAACCACCCTTGGAATTCCATCTCAATCATTATCTTCTAATGTAGGTTGGGGTGGCGTTAACGTGATTAGCCCAGTCACTGGTAATTCAGGTGAAAATTTCAATACCAACGAATTTTATAATACTATCCCAATTTTCCCCTTCAACAATTTTAGTAACCCTAATTTCGTTAGCGTTCCAAGCCTTAATTTTGCCGCTACTAGCGGAACTTTTAACGTCACCCAGCTACTTCTCGATAGCCTTACAGCTTTTACCGTAGAGTTTGATTACAGTCTTGTGGGTACAGGTACTCCTGCAGATGGTTCATTTGGATTCATCAATGATCCAACTGGTACTCCGACAATTACTACAGTTGCTGCGTTACTTGCTACCCCTGGTGGAGTTATTGCTCAAAATGCAACCTTTAATCTTCTACCTTTTCTTATAGGTGCTGGCGTTGGCACAAAAAGCTTTAGATTAGCTTCTTCTGCTGATGGCACTCTAAGATTTTCTAACTTTAACTTCACCACAGACACCACCCCAGTACCTTTTGAGTTCAACCCTGCGTTGGGCTTAGTTCTAACTGGTGCTTTATTCGGCGGCAGCAAATTACTTAAAAAAGCTAAGAAATCCACAAAGGTTGGTTAATCAATCTTCTTGTAATGGCTATTAATTTTTATTGAGCGATCGCTTATCCATTAATCCAAGATTGATGTGGGCGATCGCAATTTTTTTGCCTTTAAAAGTTAGAAATAATCTATCCTTTTAAACAAAAAATAGGCTGACCACATAGCCAGCCCTGAATATGTATAACAAATGCTTACCTACTTTACTGCATAACTAGTTTGACGTTGGCGTTTGCAAGGGCAGGACGCTTAACTTCATTAAGAGTTTTATTAACAGCATATTTTTGGTTGATAGAGTTGATTAACTCGGTTTGGTTGTGCTTTTTGGCAACACCCCAAAGATCTGCAATCAAGTCAAAAGAACCATCAGCATTGCGAGACCAACCTAAGTCATACTCGCCCTCAAGAACTGCTACGATTTCCGAGCGAATGCGCTGACCATTATAGCCACGAACATCAGCTTCAGTTTTGACCGAAATACCCAAATCACGGAGAGAGGACTTGAGAATTTCGGCTTCAGTAATTTTTGTCCGAAGTGTGCTGAAATGAGACATAATTGTTAAGCTCCTGTAAATGTGTTTGAACTGTTTATAGAACTGCTAGCCTGATGTTTGCCGACATGGGGCTAGCCTTTGCCCAGAAAACTGGGAAAGCTTTTAGAACTCCATCCGCTGGTATTCAGCGAAGGTAGTTGCTGCTGGGCGTGCCCGCAACTTAGCCCAATCACGCAGCGCCGTCACCTGTTCTACCATGGTGCGTGAAAGTGGGGTTGTTGATTTGACCGCAGAGATAATATCCAGTTGCGTAAACTCACGGTCTTGGGCAAAAGCCTCATACATTGCAGCAATAATTGCCTGTTCAATTTCGGCTCCAGAAAAACCTTCCGATACGTTGGAAAGCTGATCCAAGTCAAACCTTGTAACATCCGATCGCCTGCGTCCTAGATGAATTTCAAATACTTGGCGACGTTCATCAAAGTCTGGCAGATCGACAAAGAAAATTTCATCAAATCGTCCTTTACGCAAAAACTCCGCAGGCAGGCGATCGGCACGGTTTGCAGTTGCCATGACAAATACAGGCGATTTTTTCTCTTGCATCCATGTCAAAAATGTGCCGAAGATTCTAGAGGAAGTACCCCCATCGGAGTCAGCAGAACCTGCACTTCCTGCAAAAGCTTTATCTAGCTCGTCAATAAATAAGATCACTGGTGATATAGACTCTGCGGCTTTGAGAGCATTTCGCAAATTTGCCTCTGATCGTCCTACGGTAGAGCCATCATAAACTCTGCCCATATCTAACTTGACTAAAGGGAGCGACCAAAGCCGTGAGGTGGTTTTAGCAATTAGAGATTTACCACAACCGGGTATCCCTAAAATCATCATGCCCTTGGGTTGGGGTAACCCATAGTTTCTAGCTCGTTGGGTAAAAGCATTAGAACGTTGTTTTAGCCAGCGTTTTAGTTCTTCTAGCCCGCCAACAGCATTGATACCTTCTTCTTGTTCTATGTACTCCAAGATGCCATTTCGGCGAATTAATTGCTGTTTCTCTGAAAGCACAATCTCTACTTCCGATTCACTGAGGCGACCTTTAGTAACTTGAGCTTTACGATAGACTTTTTCTGCCTCATCACGGGTTAAACCCAAAGCAGCTCTGAGTAACTTTTCTTTACCCTCTGAACTTAGCTTTTTAATTCCTGTTTGTCCCAACTGGTTTGAAAGAACTTCTTCTAGTTCTGCCATATTTGGTAAGGCAAAATCTAAAACAACAATTTCCTTTTCTAATTCAATCGGGATTACTTGAATGGGAGACATGAGAATAATGGATTTCTCCGTATTCTTAAAATTAGCGATCGCATCCCGCAACCATCGGATTACAGCAGGGGAGTTGCCAAGAAAAGGGTGTAGATCTTTGAATATAAAAATTGCTGGCTCTTTGTGCTTGATTGACCAGTCTAGAGCTGCTTCAGGAGATAGGGTGTTGTGCTGAGTTGTGCCATTTTGGGCATATTCCACCATGCCATGGGTCACAGTCCATACAAATACTTGTCTAGGGTTTTTAGTTTGTGCCCCCTGTACCACTGTTGCCACAATAGCGATCGCCTTTTCTGCTCTCTCTTCCTCTGAAGTAGTGAGATAGATCAGAGGATATTGTGCTTGTATGAGTATGTTTAGTTCTTCTTGCATAGCGCAATACCACTGATCTTAAGATTTATAGATTTGAGGTTTATTGAAAGGCTAATAGAGATTTTATTAGCAGACTACCAACTCTTCTTCTTGCTTAATTAATTTACCTTTTGCTCCGTGGGTACTACAGATGGTAACTAGTTCTCCACTCTTAAATGCTAAAGATTGAGTACATTCAGGGCAATTATAAATTTGATGGATGTGACCAACTCCGCCGCTCTCAACCACATCTGGAAAGGAGAGATAAAAAGATATTGCTTTTTCAGCTAAATCAGACATGGGGTCTTGATCGATGGCAGCTCTTATCTTTAACTGGCGATGAAGATCTGAAGATAGGTATAAAGTTACTTTTTGCTTGTCCTGCATATTATGTTTGTGGATTGAATAACCTGTCTTTGCGTAATCATAGCCACTAGTTGTGGATACTGTCAAGACGCTTTGCGGTTATAACTCTAAATAATTAATATATCTTTACAAAGAAACTATTTAGATCTGGTTCCGTCACGATTAAATGTATAGCAAGCTTTATATTTTTATTTTTAGAACAAGTTTTAGAGCTGATTCTAAGACTCATTTAAGACTCAGTAGGGAGTAAACTAATGAAACATCTTCAAATCATTGGACTATTAGTAGGGCTATCTACTATTTTGGTCTCGCCTATGCGATCGCAGCCAAATAATACAACTCTAGCTCGCAATTTTCGCCCCGATCCAATCACAATGCAGAGTACGGCTGGGGGGAATGTGAGTCTTGGGGCTTTGGGAGGTGACTCTAAATGTCGTGGTTTTGCCAGTGCTCAACCGAATCATGTGATTGAGTTAACTAGTAATTTTCCGCTTCTAGATATTTTGGCTTATACAAATAATGTCAATACGGATTTAACCATGCTAGTTAAGAGTTCCGACGGAATGGCTATATGTGCAGATGATGAAAATCAAAGACGTAACCCACAACTATCTCAACGCTTAAAGAAGGGAACTTACCAAATTTGGGTTGGGTATTCTGAGCAAAATAAATCCGTTCGATACAGCCTATCTTTAAGTGAATCTCCCCAGAAATAATTATCACAATAAGTAATGGGATCTAATTGGCAAGGAAAACTAGAGCTGAAATATGCTCAAAGGCTAGGGAATACCCAAGTTATCCAGAATCAAAGTCAAGCTCCTTTGCGCGTACAAAGAGCATTTTACCCTGAGCAAAAAGATATATGCCATAGCGTAATTTTACATACGGCGGGGGGGATCGTAGGTGGCGATCGCCTTGATTTAAGTATTAAACTTGAAGAGAAGTCTCAAGCTCTAATTACTTCCGCTACAGCAGGTAAGGTCTATGGTAGCAGTGGATTAGAGGCTCAGCAAACCTTGAATATTCATTTGCAGGCGGGTAGTTGTTTAGAATGGCTACCTCAAGAAACTATTATTTTCAACGATGCTGTGTATAGGCAAAAAATCCATATCGAGCTTGAGCAGGATGCCCTATGGCTTGGTTGGGAGATCGTAAGATTTGGGCGTAGTGCTAGGGGGGAAAGTTTTTTATCTGGAAGTTGGCGATCGCATACAGAGGTATGGAGAGCAGGTTATCCCCTATGGAGTGATCGTTTATGGCTGCAAGGGGACAAGGGTATAATTGAAAGCCCCCATGGTTTAGGCGGATGTCCAGTGGTAGGAACCTTTGCATTAGTTGGTAAACAGGTAAACAGGGATTTATGGCAAAGCATCTGTGATTTAACCTCACATTATGATGGAGATTTTGGAGTAACTAGGTTAATTGAAGGTTTAATCTGTCGGTATCGAGGTCATTCTACCTCTGAAGTTAGAGATTGGTTTATCGCAGTTTGGGAGCTTTTACGTTTATTCTATAAAGAGCGACCTGTGTGTGTGCCACGAGTTTGGCAAATCTAGTTCTAGTATGGAGAAAATTCTAAATGCAGCTATCCCCCCAAGAGAAAGATAAACTGCTGATTTTTACAGCGGCTTTAGTGGCAGAAAGACGTAAGGCACGGGGCTTAAAGCTTAACTATCCTGAGTCGGTGGCATTAATTTCAGCTGCAATTTTAGAAGGGGCTAGAGATGGGAGAACGGTAGCTGACTTGATGAACTATGGCACGACAATTTTAACGAGGGAGGACGTAATGGAGGGAATTCCTGAAATGATCCATGAGGTGCAAGTCGAGGCTACTTTTCTAGATGGAACCAAACTTGTAACTGTGCATAATCCCATTCAGTGAATCAAAATTTCGAGATTCCTAGGCTTGGGTTACCTTGGGTAAAATTTACCTGTAAACTAGAGTCTGGATAATTAATTCTTAAAGTAGTCTAATGCGACCAAAAAAATCACTTTCTCTACTTGTATCTTTGGCGATCGCCACTTTTAGCATTGATACTTTACCAATAAACGCTCAAACAAGTCCTCAAGTAGTCCCAAAGATTAAATTAAGCCAAGCTTTAGATCCTGATGCTGTTAAACAAAACTCAATTTCTCCTTCTTCCAACTTACCCATCAATACCTTAGAAGCGATTGGGATGCGCCAAGATTTGCAGGAATTAGTCGGAAGAATTGAGAACTCTATAAGTACAGCTAAAGCTAGTCTTACCTACCAAGAATCTCCCAATCAAAAACAGGCGATCGCTAATGCCAATCAACTGCTGCAAAATTTTAGCCAAATAATTGAAAGTGGTAACTCCTTACAAATAAGAAATCGATGGGAGCAAGCTCGCCTAGATCTATTAAAAGAATATCCAACTAATACTCTTTCTAACTTATCTGAAGTGCGGGCAATCTGGGTAGATCGAGGCACAATTGTGGCGGCGGGTTCAGAACGTAAATTAGCTGAGATTTTTGATCGGATGGCTGCTGCTGGGGTAAATACAGTTTTTTTTGAAACTATTAATGCTGGCTATACTATTTATCCCAGTGCGATCGCCCCACAACAAAATCCCTTAACTAGGGGTTGGGATCCTTTGGCTTCGGCTGTGAAATTAGCCCATGAGCGAAAAATGGAACTTCATGCGTGGGTATGGGTATTTGGGGCGGGCAATCAACGGCATAATCCTCTGGTTAACAAGCCCACTAGTTATATTGGACCAGTTTTAGAACGTAATCCTAGTTGGGCAAACCTAGGACGCAATGGCAGAATATTTGCCCCAGAAAGGAAAACATTTCTTGATCCTGCTAATCCTGAAGTCCAAAATTATTTAATTAGCCTCTATAAAGAAATTATTACTCGCTATGACGTTGATGGTATCCAACTAGACTACATTCGCTATCCCCGCCAAGAGCCGCGTCAAGATTTTGGTTTTGGAGTTGCGGGCAGAAATAAGTTTAAAGCCCTTACGGGTGTTGACCCGATTAGTCTTACTCCCAATGATTCTTCTTTATGGTGGATGTGGACTAGTTTTAAGGTGCAGCAAGTTGATAACTTTGTGGCTAGGGTTTCTAAAGAGCTTAAACAGGTTAAACCTCGGACGATCATCTCGGCGGCGGTATTTCCATGGAAATCCTTAGATCGCATTAATAAAATGCAGCAAAACTGGGAGACTTGGGTTAGTCGGGGGGATGTGGATTTGTTGGTTCCTATGACCTACGCCCCTGATACTAGTGTTTTTCTGCAACAGGGAGTTCAGCCGACCCTTGCTGGTATAGCTGATGCTCCTGCTTTATTATTACCTGGAGTTTTAATTAAGAATATTGGTAATACTGAGCTTTTAGATAAGTTACAGGCACTAAGAGATTTACCTGCTGGTGGGTATTCTCTGTTTGCTGCGGAGCATTTACGCCCTGGCTTTCAAAATGTTTTGAAGTATTTGCAAACCAATCAAGTGGAATATGTACTTCCTTATCGTCAGCCCTTTCGCTCTGCCCTTAGTCGCTACGGTGCGCTTAAACAAGAATGGCAAAATTTAATTAAAGGCGATCGCGTCTGGATCAGCAAAGAAAACTTAGACAGTTGGGGGCAGCAAATTGAAATTTTAAATAAAGCGTTAATCGAGCTAGATCGTAACCCTAATCAAGGAAATCTAAGTCAAGCTCAAACTGCTTTGGAAAATCTGTCTACCAATATGGCGAAATGGATGAGTTTAGAAAATTTAGAGCGGCGCTATCGAGTCACTACATGGTCAAATCGTTTAGATGCCATTAAAGCAATTTTAAGATTTGGAGAACGCACTGCCTTTGGGCAAAATAAGCCCACAGCTTTAACTCAGGATTCAAGTTTTTTCAATTCTAACAATAGAAGTTCCACAGGATTAGAAGTAGTAGGAAACCTAAAATAACTAATAAAATGTTAATTCGTAAATTAAATGAATGTGAGGAATTTATTGCAGGCGATCGCACTATTTTGCGAGAACTTTTCCATCCTGACAAACAATCTTTGGCATTAGGTTATAGTCTTGCCCATGCGATCGTGTCTGTGGGTGATACTTCGCAATCCCATTCCTTAACAACCTCAGAGGTTTACTATATTCTTAGTGGAATTGGTGAGATGAATATTGATGGAGAGACCCAGATTGTAAGTTCAGGAGATGCTATTTATATCCCCCCCAATGCTAAGCAATTTATAACAAACACTGGCTCTGAGCCTCTAATTTTTATTTGTATAGTAGACCCAGCGTGGCGCAAGGAAGACGAAACAGTTTATGAATGAAATATTTACTCTAAGTGACGAATATATTGCCCTGTGCGATCTTTTGAAGGTCTGTGGAATTGCTGATAGCGGCGGTTCTGCTAAGTATATGATTTCCCAAGGTCATATTGATGTAAATGGGGTAACTGAGCTCCGTAAAACTTGCAAAATCTATGGAGGTTTCAAGGTTACTGGCTGGGATTTTACAATCGATGTCGTTAATCCTTCTTAGAAATAGCTCCTTAAAAAGCTAGGAGTTTTGATCTAAATCTACATTAAAAAAGATTGCCATAAAATAGTAATTAGGAATTAATAACTGAGATTAAATAATGCGCGATCGCCGATTTGGAAAAACAGAGATGAATTTGTCGGTATTTTCCTTTGGCACTATGCGCTACCTAGAGTCGGAAGCAAATGCGGTGGCGACAACCTTTAAGGCAGTGGAGTTAGGGATTAATCACATCGAAACTGCCAAAGGGTATGGGAAAAGTGAAGTATATATTGGGGCGGCTTTCCAAGCAGGATTGCATCAGCAACGCGATCGCCTATTTGTCACAACTAAAATCCCGCCGACTAAGGATGCAGGGACAATGCGGCAGTTAATCAAAGAGTCTTTGCAAAAACTCAAGCTGGATTACATTGATAATTTTGATATTCATGGCATCAATACTTGGGATCATGTGGAAATGGTTAAGCAGCCTCATGGTTGTATGCAGGCGGTGCGAGAGGCAATGAAGGCTGGAATTATTCGTCATGTCGGATTTTCTACCCACGGTTCTCTGGAAGTAATTATGGCGGCGATCGCTACGGATTTATTTGAGTCCGTAAATCTGCACTATTACTATTTCAATCAACACAATGCCCCTGCGATCGCCCTAGCCCACCAAAAAGATATGGGCGTATTTATTATTTCCCCATCGGATAAAGGCGGAATGCTCTATAGTCCCCCTGAAAAACTCCAACAACTTTGCCATCCCTACACACCAATTGAATTAAACGATCGCTTTTTATTAGCCGATCCCAGAATCCATACCCTCAGCCTCGGTGCTGCCAATCCCCAAGAATTTGAAGCTCATAGAGCCGTGTGGGATGACGATCGCCCATTAAGTGAATTAGAAATATCTTTGCTGAAGAACCTAGATACTCAATATTTAGCTTTAGGGAGCGATCGCTGTTCTCAATGTTTTGAATGCTTACCCTGCCCCGAAAAGATTAATATTCCCGAAGTTTTAAGATTACGCAACTTAGCGATCGCTTTTGATATGGAAGAATTTGCAAAATATCGCTATAAAATGTTTGAAAATGCTGGACATTGGTTTCCAGGTGCTAAAGCTAATAAATGTACTGACTGCGGGGACTGTTTGCCTCGATGTCCAGAGTCATTAGATATTCCTAAATTATTGCGAGATAGTCACGATCGCTTCCAAACCCAAGATGGCAAAAGACTATGGGAATAAATGGCTAGCGATCGCACCGAAAAAGTTATATATTTCACATAATCAATGGATTAATTGGGCGAAGTCAATCTATGCTAATTACAACCGACCGACCAATTCCACAAAATACACTCAGCTTTGACGAGTTTCTCGACCGTTATCGTAGAGATAATCGCTATGAACTTATTGATGGAGAGGTGTTTGATTTGGAACCAACTGGACTGCATGAAGAAGTTGCAGCCTTTATCACCACAAAGGTATGCGTGCAGATCGACCAAATGAAGTTACCTTGGTTTGTGCTTCAGAGGGGACTAATACGCCCTGCAAATACTGATATGACTGCATTTCGCCCTGATGTAGCAGTTATCGATCGCCATGAGCTTGCCAAAGAGCCAATTTGGAGTGAGCAGTCAATTCTGACATTAGGCAGTTCGATTAAATTTATAGCAGAAGTTGTGAGTAGCAACTGGCAAAACGATTATGCCCGCAAAGTCGAAGACTACGCAACTCTTGGTATTCCTGAGTATTGGATTGCAGACTACGCAGGATTGGGTGGCATTCGCCATATTGGTAAATCCAAACTACCCACTCTCTCTATCTGTACTCTATTAAATGGAGAGTATGAAATTCAGCAGTTACGCAACGATCAGATTATTGTTTCACCCACCTTCCCTAGCCTAAAATTGACAGCAGCAGAAGTTTTGAGGACTTTTAAATAGCGATCGCCTTTGATATGGAAGAATTTGCTAAATATCGCTATAAAATGCTGGACATAACTGTACAGACTGTCCTGAAAGTTTAAATATCCCCAAACTTTTGCGAGACGCTTCCAAACCCAAGATGGCAAAAGACTATGGGAATGAATAAAAAAACGATTAATAAACGGAAATGGCTAGCGATCGCCTTGATTGCTTTAGTTCACTTTTGCTTATCTATTTCCTTACTGCTTATATCCTTTGGCTCAACTATGGAGAGATTTGATAGTGGCGATCCTGCAACTTTTTCAGAACAGATTATAGATATTGGCGTGACGGTTCTAAACTTCCCTTTAGTCACCCTAGCTCTAATCCCAAATTTCCTAGCCAAATATTTTAGTGGGGCAGGCGGATGGTTCGTATTTATTGCTAATAGCTTGCTCTGGGGTATATCAATTTACACTTTAAACAAGTTCTTCAAAATCCGAAACCGCATTTAATATCGCTATGAACTGGACACATCTTTTTATAGCTAGTTTTTTCGAGGTTATTTTTGCGGTTTCCCTAAAATACACAGATGGATACTCAAAACCTATACCTAGCCTAATTACTACGGTCTTCGGAATTACTAGTTTTCTCAATCTATCCAAAGCTCTGCAAACTATTCCAGTTGGAGTTGCCTACTCGATTTGGGCAAGCATTGGCATTGTTGGCTCGACCATTGTTGGAGCTTTGCTATTTAATGAAGGGCTAGATGGGAAAAGGATATTCTTTATTGCCGTAATTGTTGCTGGAGTAGTTGGTTTACACTCCACTGTCAAAACTTAAATAGTAGTTGGCTTTGAGCTTTCCTTTATCTCCATTCTTTCGCTTCTAGTTCCAGTTGCGGTAATAGTAAATTTGCTTCAATTTCTGTCCGCACCGAAGCAGTAACTTGAGAATTACTTCTTAAGCAGTCTAGTAATAATTGGTTAGCGTCATAGTAGCATTGCAGAGTTTGCTGCTGTTCGAGACTAAACTCCCACTCGTGGTTAATATTCCGATGGGTGGCGATCGCTAATTTCAATTCATTCACCCATCCTTTGTAATGCTCTTCCCACCATAATCTAAATCGTTCTCTTTGAGAAGAACTAGAGTGCTGAGGAAATTGGTTATATAGTTTTTCTAAAGATTTATGCAGCCCTGCATCTAAAACACTGACCAAAATCTCATCTAAAGCAATTCCGCAACTATAGGCATGGGACACATCTTCATTCCCTTTGCACAGATTCATCAGATCATCTAGGGCAGTATCAAAAATTATACCTTGATCGAGGCTAGAGGCTAAAGAAAACTGCGAAGTAATGTGAGGAGTTCGACTCAGAGCCAGATAAAACGCTCTAACCGTTGCCACTTTGGGTTGTAGAGGTACGGCAAAAGATTTTTGACTCGCCCAAGTTAGGAATTCTTGAAGATAGGAGTCTTGATTTACGAAATTATCAATTTGGACTTTCATTAGCTGCATTAATCCATCAGCACTTCTGAGCATTGTGGTTGTCAATAGAAATATTTCTCGCCATCGCGGTTCAAAAAGATGACTTACTAGGTCTTCAAGAGATTTACCATAGGCTAATAAGTTATAGTTTGCGACAATCTTTCTCGACGTAAAGTATTCATGAAATGCTAAACATGAAAAAGAAAATATACCTTGCGATCGCTCTAATATAAGTCCATGCTGAGATTCAATCGCCATTAAAATTGACTCACTATCATAGTTAATCTCTTCCGTTTCTATGGAGGCACCAGGTAACTGGGTTAAATAATCGCCAATATAATTTTCAAGTTCCAATTGGGGAAAGAAATACTTACCCTCAGCAAAGGTCTCTGCGGCAAGTTGGCTAAATAGCTTCAGTTTCTGGGGCAATAAGAACCCTCGATAAATTTCATCCCTTTCCACTCCCCTCGATTCATCCCATCCACCTAAAAGTAAATCAATTCCTTGCTTATAAAAATCACTACGGTTGGCGGGAAATTCATCTTTTTCATCATAAACCCAACAGGCAAGGTGTAAAAATAAAGGAGTATTCACCATCCGTTGAAATTTCCAGTTAATTGGTTCTTGCAACTTACTGATAAACTCCGAGGCTTTGAGCTTAGCTTCTTTAGGTTTATCAAAGGCTGTAAACCACTTTTGGGCAAAGATTGTAATTTGATCGTTAGCGAATGGTGCAATCTCAATATCGTTATAACCCTGTAAGCTGAGTTTTTTCGATGCCGTTCGACAGGATGTGACAAATTGATTCTTGTAGTAAATATCAGAAAAGCGGCGAATCTCTTTCAATAATGCCGTAGCATCTCTGTCTAAAACTTCATCCAAACCATCCATTAATAATAAAACTCTACCTTCTTGCAGTAATGTCTCGACTATGGAAGGATCAGAAATGCCAGAGCTAGTAAATTCGGCAGTAATATATTTTAGTAAACTATATTCTTTTTGGATTCGGGAATCTTGAGCAAAGGATTGCAGAGAAATAAAGATTGGTACTTTTTGCAGGGCAAAGGTTCCCAAATTACATTCAATTGTTAAATGCTTAAGAAAAGTAGTTTTGCCAATTCCCGGTTTACCTAAAACCCGAAGTCGGGGATATTTTTCTACTGCCGCTATTCCCGATATCTTATTTTGAGCAATGTCCCCCATGCCAAAGCGTTCAAAGTGATCTGGATCGATGTCTTGAAAGTTGGAGATTTCTTGCCATTGCTTGCTAGGAATTCTTTCTAGGATGTAAACATCAATATAAATATCGCTAATACTGATACTGCGATTGAGGTTTAATAAGCTGATGGTGCCACATTGGTGCTGAATTTTGTCATACCTGAGCGATCGCACCTTTTTAACAAGACTATCTATACCTATGTATTCTCTCTCATAGTCATTTGTGCCAAAGTCTGCGGGAGGATTTAAGGCAATTTCTCGCCATTCAAGTTCGAGAATTAAACAAATTTCCATGAAGACATGCCGATCAACGGCTTTACCTGTAAAAAATCTCCATATCGGTTGACGAGTCTTGATCCCTACCTCAAAGGCTAAATTGTCCTGAGTCCAACCCTTAAGTGCAAAGGCTTTTTTTGATATTTGGATTCCTATAGTTGATGCTTCAAGCGATCGCTTAACCATGGATAAAACCTCAGATAGTATAGAGAACCTAGCCACCTCACAATTTGTCTATCTGTGTATAAGTATACTTTAGATTTAAATTTGAGTCTGTTACATTGGTATTAATTTGTATATTCAAACGATTTGATTTTTGTGAAATCCATAAAGTTTTGTAATTAAATCAATCATTAAATTGCAAACTATATCCTTCTAGTCGGTCATTGTAAGTGCTGAACTAGAATTTTACGTAGTCACATTTCAAACGATTAAATCTACTTGTCTTACACTATAAGTACTTTCTCCGTTGGTGCCATATATAAATAGGACTATATATCAATACTTTGATCGAAATCACCTGATTTTATTTACGCAGAGCAATAGTTTCATATATTGAATCTTGAATAATCATTTTTGTATAAATAAGAACTAAAAGCTGTTGAGTTTTGTGCAGGGGCATTTTTTGAACTGAATTGCAAAATTTTTGAATTTTCAATTGTTGCTCGATCGGCAATTCGTCAATTTTATTCATCTTTTACCTCTTTATGAGATTTCCTTTAAAGCATCTACTCAGCCCCAAATTCTGGTGGTTCTGAAAATAAATTCCCCAGAATTAGGATTTAGGGGCTTCGGAATTGGTAACTTTTATGCCAGAAATCGCCTTATTTAGCTAAATTAATCTTTTATGAATTTCTTAGCTATACACTGACAATCAAGTGTTTGATTTAGTACTTGAATTCAATATTTAATTATATTTTTCTGTAATTTGGATTATCTAATCCCAGATAGATAATTGCCTTCATCCTAAATCCCTTCCCCACAGCAATAGAGGGACTTTGATAATTTCTTGCTCTCTTTCTCCTGCCTTGGGATGAGGGTTGCTTGTAGTTGCACATTCCGAAACTTTAGACATCTGCGTATGTTCTGTCTCCTTATAAAAAGGGAAAGAGCCAATATTGATATGTTTATTTGCCAAGCGATCGTATTCTAGATTCGTTAAATATTCAGACCACTTGTAATATTGTTCGCATTCTATCTGGGTAGTAGAATTTAATGAATTTTCATAATTTTTATCTTTAATAATATTTGTCATGATGCTTATATTTATAAAGTTTATGGAATAGTTGATGGTCTAGGTTTAAGATTTTTGCACAGGATGCGATCGCTCAGAATCATACTAACTTCAGAACTATTCAAAATCTCTAATTGAGCCTCTGGCGGTGCATTAAAGCAAAATTGCTGATTAGGGAAAATAGTGCGTTCTAAGTACCAATTCGAGATTTGAGATCGAATAATCTGGACTTTTGGAGTTGGATTAAAATAGCACCAACTTTCAAAATTTCTAGGGATTTCCAACATTTTAATTCACTAAATTAATTTACTTTAGCTACAACTAAATCGCCGATTTCAAATAATTTATCGGTTTTTGTAATTTCTAATAGCATCTCTAATTCTCGACTAATTTTTGTTAATATTAATTTGCCGCCATTAATTTGCATAATTTTCAGAATATTAATTAATAAGCTCAAGCCTTTACTATCAATAAAATCGATATCTTCCATATCAATTACTAATACATCAGGGCGTGTTTGAATAAGTTCCATAATTTGCAACCGCACATTGCCATAAGTATTAAAATCAATTCTGCCCACTGGCTTAAATACTTTAATAAGGTTATAGGAAATAAAGGAGCCAATAATCGTATTTTTTTGATCAATTAACATAGATTTATCCTCTTTTGTGGGTATATGGTGGAAGCGCAATCCAACTTATTTATGAGTGCTGCATCCCAATTTATTAGTTGGTTTTGATAAATAGTTAGATGGAAATGCTGTAGCAGTTAACCTATAAAAAATCTAATAAAACCCTAGATAGATTGATTAAATCCATCGTTGAATTTACAATTAATAAGAATATCTTGCCGTCCTAAACTTAATTTGCAATGAACTTTATTCATTCCTCTTTAGGACACCCTCACTTAAAGCAAAGCTAACCGAAATATGTATAAGAACATGTATAAGATGTTTGATTTGTAAGGATTCGTTACAATAGTTTACATATTAAAATCTCAAAAGTACTCTTCCTAAAGTGGTAGTATATTTTCCCTTATTAATAACCTTGGCAAATTTTCTTTAGGTTAATGAATTATTTCTCTACTGCCCGTAATGTGTTGTCCTCAGAATATTTAAGTAATTTACAAGGAGAAATCTTAGCTTGCCCTTACTTTATTACTAATAACTTAAATCGTGACTTTGTTAATACCAAGGGATTTTCGGTAGTTTTTAGGCGATCGCACATAGATCGAGTTGAAACCAAATTTCCATTTTTTAAGGCTTACCTGAAGTTAGCACTACTGCCAAACTGTAATGCTTTTTACCTAAATCCTTTGCAGTTAAAATCTGGTTCTAGGGTCGATCCACATATTGATCGCAGCTTACGTTCCTATTGCAATACCATTGAACCACCCGAAACTGTAAGTGTGTTGTATATAAACATTCCTCAAAATTTAGAAGGTGGCGAATTGATTTTGAGCGATTCCTACGGATGCAGTTCCCGCCGCAAACGCCAAGTAGGCAAAATTAATCCCCAAGCCAACATGCTCGTTCACTTTCAAGGTCATCTCACCCATTCTGTCAATCTAGTCAAAAGTGAGGGATTACGCCTTAGTTTAATTTGTGAGCAATATTGTCTCGAGGATGAGGAACTAATAAAAATTCCTGAATTTACAATTGAGTCTAGGGCAGCTATAAATAAGCGCTATTAGGCTTTGCGTCCAGCGGCGATCGTGACTATAAGCGGTGTGCCATCAGAAGTGACAACTACGCCCTCAGGTAAAACTAGATCGCTAACGTGTAAGCCTTGTCCACCATCCAAGTCTGATATATCTACTTCAAAAGACGAAGGGATACTCGTAGGAGGACAGGAAACCTGAATTTCATTCATCAAGACTTCGACTGTACCACCACCAACTTTTACGCCCACAGGAACGCCCACAAAAACAATAGGAATACTTACTTCAATCTTGGACTGAGCCGCGATCGAGAAAAAACTAATATGATAAATATTATCTTTGTAAGGATGATACTGGACTTCTCTCAGGATTGTGATGCCATTAAAATCACCATCGGTAACGTTAACGTCAATTAACGTATTGTTAATTACAGCCTTGCGGAGTAGGGCAATAGCATCCTTGGTATTGATCGAAATTGCTGTGGACTCAGCCCCTTTATGTCCATAGATGGTTGCGGGAACCCGACCTTCACGACGGATAGCACGAGGGTTGCTTTTTTGAGCACGAGATTGGCATTCAATAGTTAGTGGCATAGGAATCAAAGTAATTGGCAAATAAAATTAATGAGGTTAGAGGTTAGCACTCAAAAGTCCACGCTTTGGACCATGAATGGGATCTTCGACGATGATAGTCTGACCACGACTAGCACCTATGGAAATAATGGCGATGGGAACTTCCATTAAATCAGCTAAATACTTAAGGTAAGCTCTAGCTGCTTCTGGTAGCTCAGAAAGCTCTTTACAATCTGCTGTTGATTGCTTCCAGCCTGCTAGGGTTTCATAGATTGGCACACAACGGGCAAAAATCCGAGCATCACTAGGAAAGTCTCGAATTACCTGCCCATCGAGTTCGTAGGCAGTACAAACTTTGATTTCATCTAGTTCATCCAGAATATCTAGTTTAGTAATTGCCAGACAGTCCAAACCATTAATTCGTACTGCATATCGCCCAATTACCCCATCAAACCAGCCGCATCTCCGCTTACGTCCAGTGGTGGTGCCAAATTCAGCTCCGCGATCGCCTAGATGGGCACCAATTGCCTCCTTAAGCTCTGTAGGAAAAGGACCTTCACCGACTCTCGTAGTGTATGCCTTGGCGACACCAATGATGCGGTCTATCATTGTAGGACCAACCCCTGCCCCAATGCAAGCTCCACCAGCCACTGGATTAGAAGATGTAACGTAAGGATAGGTTCCATGATCGAGATCAAGTAATGTACCCTGCGCCCCTTCAAATAAAATATTACGGCGTTTTCTAATTGCCTCATCAATGCGTAAGGAAGCATCAACCACATAGGGGCGAAGCTGATCGGCATAGCCAATATATTTTTCTATTACTTCTTGGGGGTCAAGAGGTGGCAAGTTATAGAGACGCTCTAGGATAATATTTTTCTGCTCCACCGCCCACTTTAAACGCTTCCGCAGCAGATCTATATCCATTAAATCAAGGATCCGAATCCCGATGCGCTCAGACTTATCTGTATAGGTAGGTCCAATCCCGCGCCCCGTGGTACCAATTTTATGCTCCGCCCTGAGTTCTTCTGCGGCTTTATCAATTAGACGGTGATAAGGCATGGTGACGTGGGCTGTTTCAGCAATAAATAGGCGATCAGTACAAACTCCAGCCTTCCTAAGTTGCTCTAGCTCTTGTAGTAAAATCTCTGGATCAACTACGGTACCACTAGCAATGATGCAGTCAGTTTGTGGATATAAAATACCTGAAGGAATTAGGTGCAGTTTAAAGACCTGCTCATTTACTACTATGGTGTGTCCAGCGTTTATTCCGCCTTGGTACCTAACTACGACATCTGCGGAGCGACTAAGCAAATCAGTAATTTTGCCTTTTCCTTCGTCGCCCCACTGGGTACCAATTACAATTACGTTAGCCAAAAGAATCAGTGCGTAATAACAATTTCACAAACAATGATCATTCCAAATAATCAGCTAAATGTCAAGAAAGTATTTTCAAATATTAATCACATTCATAAAATAAGCTAAATTTTTAAGGTTTATTTAGTTTATTTGCGGATCTTACCTAGAAGTCTACTAGCCTCCTTTTCCACTCTGGGAGAGGGTCTTAAACTCTTGTGTGTGTGCTGATTTATTTAAATGTTTTGAATGTGGAAACCATAGTTGGCATTTCTTTATTGAAATTTTGATAGGTTTCCGTAGCAGTCATCGATGGGGTAATCCACCAGCATTTTGAAATGTCAAATTTCTGATTTGCGTTATCTTCAGGCACTGCCCTCGTCATTAGACTTTCATGGCGATGCTTTTGCCAACGCAGATTTTGGGCGGTAATTAGTCTTTCTTGAAGCTTTGCAGATGCTTGGAAATTTTGATCTGCTCTTGCTAATAATGCCTGCTCTTTTTGTAGTTGATTTTGCTCAGATTTGAGAGCGATTAGTCGTTCTTGTTCATGATTAAAATTGGATTGCTCGGCAGCTCGACTAATAAATTTTAAGTGGCGTTTCTTATCCAGTTGAATTTCGGTTGCTGCCAACATTCTTGTCTGTTGCTGATTAGACATATTGGATTTTTCCTTTTTCTATGTTTGATCATAAGAATAGCAAAAAATTCCGTATCAATAGTTACAAAATATATTGAAAACACAAAAATTTATATGTGTAAGATTTTGAAATTTAATTAACTTAATCTATTGTAGGAATGAGTTAATATATGCCTAACACACTAAGTTAGATAGCCCAAAGCTAATTAAGATGACTGACTTTACTCCCTACAAAAAACTAGGAGTTACAGAAGATGCTTCGTTTGAGGAGATTAAGGATGCCCGCGATCGCTTAATTACCGAACTAGCTGATGATGTTCCTGCCCAAGAGTTAGTTGAAGCTGCCTATGATGCAATTCTCATGGATCGGCTAAGAGCAAGGCAAGATGGCAAGATTAAGGTGCCAGATCGGATTAGATTCCCTGAAAAAAATATTACTACATCTCCCGTAATCCTCCAGTCAGTAGCAAATCAAAACAAGTTGCGGTGGTTATCACAATTTAAAGATACTCCCAGCCGCGCCGATTTACTCGCCCATTCAGGTGTATTCGGTGTTTTACTTATTTTAAGTCTTCTACTTCCTACTTCCTACAGTATTTGGATGGCATTGGCATTACTCGCAAGTATCTATTTCCTGCGCCGTAAAGAAAATCGATTTTGGCGATCGCTTTTACTAGCATTATCAGGACTAATCTTGGGAGTAGGATTAGGTATAGGTTTATTATCCCTAATCAGCGCCACTGAATTTACTCAACAAATTTCTACGGGCATTATTTTGTTAGTAATGTGGCTAGTTACAACTCTTCTCCGTTAAAAGCCGACTCAATGTAAGCATCAAGAGTTAAATCACCATAGGCATTAACTAGAACAAGGGCGACATCAAATCGGCAACTTAAAGTCGATAGCCATTGGTGACTGCCCAAAAATTGGAGAGCAGATGAATATATCTTTTTTTGTTTAGATTTAGTAATTGCCATTGCTCCATTTAAGTCCCAATTACCAGAGCTACGGGTCTTGACTTCTATAAATACTAGCCAATTGCGATCGCTCGCCACAATATCCAACTCACCCCAAATACATCGCCATTGAGTTGCTACGATGCTCCAACCCTGAGCTTTTAACAACTCGACAACTAAATTTTCCCCTCGATCTCCCAGAATTTTTGGGGTCATATTTTCTACACCGTTTAAACTATGGTTTAACTGGAGGAACGGGCTTTGATAACGCTGGAGCTTTAGGTTTAGGAACAGATTGGAGATTTTGGGTACTCACTGACTTAAAAATATTTTGCATAAACGTAAATCCCAAAAAAGTTGGAATCGCCATCAACACTACAAGCAGAACAATGCTAATAAAGTTGATAATCTGTCCCGATTGACCATAAAAAGTGCGATAGGGATCTAACTTTACTAAGTGATCCCTTTCTCTAAACTGCAAGGGACGACGAAATCTTAAACGACTATCATCTAGTTTTTCTAGAAGAATCCATCCTGATTCTAGTTCTTGTTCACAAACCAGCTTCAATACCTGACGATGGCGAAACCCATCATTAGCTGTTCTTAATATTTTAAATTCCCAACCTTTTTGATGTTCCTGATAGTTATGCAGGTTTTCTTCTTGTTTTTGAGTCATATTGGGCTGATATGCTTTTCTATTAATAATAATTAGGAGCAGGCTTAGATCTAAGGTAAATAAACTGATAATTAAGGTTTCTAGCATAAGCAGCCTACAATAATCTCAAAGTCTCGTATTGGTTTGGCTTGCAGGTATATACTTACTTTGATTTACATTCTATGGTAGTGATTAAAGCATTGAAATAAGCCACTATCAATAGGTGAACTAGTTGCGTTAATATATTTTTAGGATGCCAGAGATTAATTCCAAAGCGCTGTGAAATATGACTAGTAAGGAATATAGGATTCCTAGCCTCTAAAAATCTTATTCCTTTTCCTGCAACCTCAATTATGTTTGATTTACTGATCTTTTAAGCTAGGGGTAGTAAAACTTGGAACTCTGCTCCACAATGATGACCATTTTTTTCTTGCATCCAAGGCGATCGCAAAGAAATTTTACCCTTATGATTTTGGGTAATGATTTGATGGGAAATAGCTAATCCTAGACCTTTGCCCTTGCCAGAATCTTTAGTTGCAAAAAAGTTTTCAAAGATCTTAGGCTGAATTTCTGCAGGAATACCAGAGCCATTATCAGCAACTTTAATACCTAGCCAATCTTTACCATCGATAGAAATTAATTGCGTACTAATTTCAATTTTAGGCTGCCAATTTTCGCTGTCAGATGAAACCTGAGATACGGCATCGATCGCATTACTAATGAGGTTCATAAATACTTGCACCAGTTGGCTAGGAAACCCAGTTACATGGGGTACAGTGCCGTAGTTTTTGACTATAGCAACATCTTTGTTTAATCGCGTATTCAGAATTGCTAGACTATTTTCTAGACAATCATTAATATCAATATCTTTGGACATGGTTTCTTCCATTTTCGAGAAGGTTTTAAGTCCAGATACGATCCGCTTGAGTTGAGATGTACCTGCCACAATGTCACTCACAACCTTGGGTAAATCTTCTAAAATAAAATCGATATTAATCGCATCTTTGATTTCGGCAATTTGAGTAGAGATAGTAGGCTCTTCTTCATATACCTTAAGCAAATTGATCAGGCTATTGGTATAGTCAGAAAGATAGTTTAGGTTATTAAAAATAGCTTCAACAGGGGTGCCAATATCATGGGACACTTCCGATACAATTTCCCCCAAGGTTGCCATTTTTTCGGTTTGCACCATGCGGTCTTGGGTTTGATTGCGGATTAGTTTAGTTGCCAACTCGTGAATTTTAGATTGGGCAATAAAAAGATCATTTACATCCAATAGTTTATATTTGCCTTCGGTCTCTACTACGACTGGTTCATAGACTACTTCAATTGGTCGACGTAGAGATTGTTGAGCAGAGGCAACTACTAAGTTTTTACCATCTAAAATTAAGATTTCAGTTTCAGCTGATTCATATAAAACTCGCAGGGGTCGCTTAGAGAATAGTTCAAGGGCATAGGGGCGACTCATGAATTCTAAAAAGCGTTGACGAGAGATCATGCCTAAATAATTACCCTTTTCTTTTAAGATCACACCAGGAAGTAAGGGATTCTCCTTAAAGGCGTTACTCGCTAAAAGTCCTAGTTGATCAATTTCTAGGGCAAAATCAAATAGATATAATTCTTCTAAGGTCGATGCTAGAGAAATATCAGTTTGATCAGGGGTAAGCTCTTCTTCTGGCACTTCCGAAGATGCCATGACAATCATGGGAATCATTGCCATTTTTCTGACTAGATCGGCAGTTGCAGCTTCTCTGATAGTATTTGGCTGCGATTCAAAGCTTGGGGTTTGGGTGGATTCATCAAAAGATTCAGCTAATTTTCCTAAACTATCTTGATTTACATTAGTTTCTAATACCTCTAAAACTTTGGTAACTGACTCCACAACTGTTAGGCTATGTAAGCGTGGAAGCAGGTCGATCGCTCCTTGGCGCAAAGCCCATCTTAATCCCACACTTTTAACTTGCTCTTCTCTGGGATTCGTTAAAATTACCTTTAAATCGGGATGATGATCGGCACACCAACGACAGACTGATCTTGCCTGTAATGATGTCGAGTTAGCGGTGGTCATACCTATATCCATGAGGAGAAGATTGGGCAACGGTTCTCCCGTCTTACTCATTTGTTCTAAAACTTTTACTAGATCGCTGGTTGCAGGTTCAGTAATGGTATTTACATTTTGGGAGGTCAGAGCAGTCTGCCAGAGCTTTTGTTGCTCTTCGGATAGCTGTGATATTAGTACCTTTTTTTGTAAACCCGCCATATTCTTGTCTCTGTAAAATTTAGGTAATTATTAATCATCTTGAGCTTGAATATAAAGATTTGCAACTAAGGAAAAATAATCTATTCTTAATCTGGATTTAACCAAGATCAAGGCATAAGCACTATTTTCAGATTTTGGTGGTAGATGGCGAGGTTGAATTTTATAAAAAACTATCCCTTTACAGGTAATCCCATAGATTCAGCGTTTCTAGTACAATTTCAAGAATATTAAGAATTATTAATTAACTATGCCTCTGATTTCTCGCTCCTCAATTTTTGTGATCTTGCCATTCTTGCTATGGGGTACGACTATGGTCGTGATGAAAGCGATCATGCCTCAAACCCAACCGTTGTTTTTGGCAGCAGTAAGATTAATTCCATCGGGGATTTTATTAGTGGGATTGGCAAGTTTTTTGGGGCGATCGCAACCACGGGGATGGAAAGCATGGCTGTGGATTTTATTATTTGGCTTAATTGACGGCACTTTATTTCAAGGATTTTTAGCATTTGGTCTAGTCCGAACTGGGGCAGGTTTGGGATCGTTATTAATTGATTCTCAACCTCTGGCGGTAGCAATTATGGCGGCGTTGTTTTATCAGGAGCGCATTGGTAAAATTGCGATTTTGGGTTTGGGCGTTGGGTTTATGGGAATTGGTTTAATTGGCTTGCCGCAGGAGTTATGGCAATTTATTTTAAGTGGAGATTTATTAAAAATTTGGGAGGCGGGAGTTTTTAGTGTGGGTGAGTGGCTGATGTTGGGAGCTTCGCTTTCCATGGCGATCGGGACAATTTTGATTCGTCCTGTAGTTCAAAATGCCGATCCAGTCGCTGCTACGGGTTGGCACATGATCATTGGGGGATTACCTTTATTGATGCTCTCTAATCAGATTGAGACCTCAACTTGGCAAGATTTGGGTGGATGGGGCTGGCTTGGTATGGGTTATATCAGTGTGATGGGTGGAGCGATCGCCTATGGTTTGTTTTTTTACTTAGCCTCGTCAGGTAATCTCACTAAACTGAGTGCATTAACTTTTTCGACTCCAGTCTTTGCGATCGTGTTTGGGCGGATATTTTTGAGTGAAACCCTGACGCAAATTCAATGGTTAGGGGTAGCTTTAACTTTAATTAGTATTTACATGGTAAGTGGCAGAAATACTGAGGGTCAATCTCAAATTATTAACCAAAACCTAGCTGATCAAGAAGTCGTAACAACTTCAGAAACGATCGCTAATTAAAATTTTTAGCCAAATTCAATGTATAATCTATGGACTAAATTAAGGCGGTGTCGCCAAGTGGTAAGGCACGGCTCTGCAAAAGCTGCACCCCCAGTTCGAATCTGGGCACCGCCTCTTAAACTAGACTCTTAACTAAAGTAAGCTTAAATCCTAACCTAGGAAGTACCTGAAAGTAATATACTTAGGTTTGTTTCGGCTATTCTCAAAATTACCATGATCACATCTTCACCAGTTTTAAACTATTCAGTTCTAGGAGCTAGACGACCCAGTAATTATATATTTGCGGTGATCGTAGCGATCGGGGCAGTAGGGTTTTCTTTGGCAGGCTTATCTAGCTTTTTCAAAATTAATCTTTTGCCCACAGATACGCCCCTACAACTAGAATTTGTGCCTCAAGGTTTGGCTTTAAGTTTTTATGGCATTGCTGGCACGCTTTTAGATATCTATCTCTGGTTTTCAATTATTTTAGATATTGGCGGTGGATTTAACGAATTTAACCTAGAAACAGGAAAGTTTAGAATCTTCCGTTTAGGCTATCCAGGTAAAGATCGTGAATTAGATTTTAGCTATGACCTTGCGGATATACAGGCAGTAAAAGTTGAAATTCGTAATGGCTTAAGTCCTAAGCGATCGCTATATATACGCTTAAAAGGTAGAGGTGAAATTCCTTTAACTGAAGTAGGGCAACCGATGTCCTTAAACGCCCTTGAAGATCGAGCAGCAGAGCTAGCTAAATTTTTAGAAGTTCCCTTAGAAGGAATTTAAAAGGAATGTAAAAAATTATGATAAATACATTTTTTAATAAAGTAATCAATCTAGTTTTAGTCCTAAGTCTTTTAGTTTTAGTGGGTTGTAGTGGCGCAAATATTTCAACTAATACCGAACCAGCTAAAGTGGCTGAAACTCCTGTAAATGTCTCAACAACTAACCCCGAACCAGCTAAAGTAGCTCAAGATTCTAAACTGACAGGAGCTTTCCCCCAGCTTCCTAAGTTGAAAGGGGCAGCAACTGTGGAAATGAAATTAAAATATGGCACAGTGACAATTGAAGTTGATGGTACCAATGCTCCGATTACGGCGGGTAATTTTATAGATCTAGTCAAGGGGGGAGTGTATAATGGTCTGATTTTTCATCGGGTCATCCGTGAACCTTCACCCTTTGTCGCCCAAGGTGGTGATCCTTTAGGAAATGGCACAGGAAGTTTTATTGATCCAGCTACTTCTCAACCCCGTCTGATTCCTTTAGAAATTACGAAAGCATATACTCCGAAAGAAGGTTTTATTCCCGCACCTGAATATAGCAAAATTCTGAAGCCCGAAGACAAAGCGCAACTTCGCCATACTAGAGGTGCAGTGGCAATGGCTCGATCGCAGTCTCCAGATTCGGCTTCATCCCAGTTTTATATTGCCCTAGCCGATGTGAACTTCCTTGATGGTTCCTATGCAGTATTTGGCTATGTTACTAGTGGCATGGATGTGGTTGATCAGATTAAATTGGGCGATCGCATTTTATCTATGACTGTAACTAAGGGCATAGAAAATCTTCAAGTTCCTCGCTAATCTTTTGGTTTAATTTTTGGAAGTTGTAGTCACGGGTATTGGTTTAGTTACTAGTCTTGGTAGCGATCGCTTCTCTAGTTGGAATTATTTACTAGCAGGGGATTCAGGGATAAAGTTTGCAAATCTTCCCCTTGCCCCTGTTTTTTGGCATGAATCCGAAGATTTTTATGAACTGCCCAAGGTTGAAGGTTTTTTAAAGAAAGCAATTACAGAGGCGATCGCTGATGCTAGTTTAACTTTACCCTTAGTGGATTGTGGCTTGGTTATAGGCTCTAGTCGGGGTTATCAAGCTCAGTGGGAACAGCAAGTAAATTACGCTAATCCAGTCTCTTGGCTGCATCTTTTATCACTTTCAGGGGCGATCGCTAGTTATATTAAAACTAAAAATACAGTTTTAGCACCTATGGCAGCCTGTGCTACGGGAAACTGGACAATATTTCAGGCGTACGAATTAATTCAGCAGGGGAAATGTGATGTGGCGATCGCAGGGGCATCAGACTCAGCCCTTACACCCTTAACTATAGCGGGATTTCAAAAACTAGGAGCAATGGCAAAAACGGGACTTTATCCTTTTAGTGTCGAAAGAGAAGGCATGATTTTAGGAGAAGGTGCCGCAGTTTTAGTTCTAGAATCCCGTACCTCTGCCCAACGGCGACAAGCTAAAATTTACGGAAAAATTCTGGGCTGTGGTATTACCAATGATGGTTATCACTTAACAAATTTTGATCCTGAACATTTCCAAGGAGCGATCGCTATTCATGATTGTTTAAGGCGATCGGGTTTATCTACTCAAGATGTTGATTTTATAAGTCCCCACGGCACAGGCACAATTATTAATGATGCGATGGAAGCTAAATTAATCCAAAAATTATTTCCTCATAATCCTTATATTATTGCTACTAAAGGGGCAACAGGTCATGCCCTAGGTGCTACAGGCGTGATGGAAGCAGCTTTTTGTTTATTAGCTTTACAGAATCAAATTCTTCCTGCTTGTGTGGGGATGCGATCGCCTGCCTTTGATTTAAATTTTGTGAAAGATAGTTCTCGTCAATCCATACAAACTGCTTTGAATTTGAGTTTTGGCTTTGGCGGACAAAATACTGCCATTGCTTTTGCTAGGGTTTAGCATATAAATAGTTTGAGCTATACTGCAAATTTAAGAGCTTATGAATTTTCTAATTTAGGTGAGATGTTATGGAAGCGATCGCCGACTTAAAGACTAAGAATATTAGCATCTGCACAGAGCG